>Ga0209204_1000167_pt1 | contig 76319 bp, 58 predicted proteins | sample AD_JPNMR2_MetaG_FD_184425 | JGI IMG/M metagenome (GOLD analysis project Ga0209204, IMG submission 184425) | Active sludge microbial communities of municipal wastewater-treating anaerobic digesters from Japan - AD_JPNMR2_MetaG (SPAdes) (version 2) | ecosystem: Engineered > Bioreactor > Anaerobic...
TAATTCCCTATTCCCTATTAATCCATCAAATATGAATCCAAACATGACTGCTTGGGATTTATGCAAAATGGTGGAACCACCTTCTACTAAAATGGTGGAAGAGATGATCCCGTGGTTAAATGAAAAGAAATGGACAATGCTAAATGGTCAACTTAATATTCTTGAACATTTATCAGAGTTGAATATTCCTTTGTTGCTTTTTTATGCCCCTGATGACCCATTTGTCAATTTAGAATGTGCTAAAGATTTTTTTAACTCATTAAAGTTTAATGATAAAAAAATGCTTATTCTTAGTGCTGATAATGGCTGTAAACACAATTATAATCATTGTGATTTGGCCTTTGGTGAAAACGGTGAAGAAGAAGTATTTAAACCAATAAAAGATTGGTTGGATAAACATGAAATTTATATTTATGATTCATCTGATAGTGCAAAAACAACAAAAGCCAAAAAATCACAAACAACAAGAACTCCAATGACAAAAGAAGAAAGAAAAACTATTCTGTCGGGAAAAGCGTATAAAAATACCACAAGGAATAGAAGCAATAAAAATATAAATACAAATGAAGAAAAGGAAAAACTGTAAATGAACCATTATTCCAGACGAAGCTTCTTAAAATCTACAGTATTAAGTTCTCTATTACTTACTCAGTCATTCCGAAAAGCATACTCTAAAGACGAAGCAGATAATACTAACACAACTTCTAATAAAATCGTTGTATTTTCAAAATATTTACAAAACCTTCATTGGGAAAATCTTGCAGTTGCATGTGAAGATTGTGGGCTTGACGGTATTGATTTAACGGTTCGTGATGATGGACATGTAATTCCAGAAAAAGTAGAGGAAGACTTGCCTAAAGTTGTTGAAATCTTTCGGAAAAATAACTTAGATGTAGTAATGATAACAACACGCCTGCTCAGTGCTGAAGAACCTTATGCAGAACAAATATTAAAAACCGCAGGTGCTTTAAAAATCCCTTATGCTCGTATTGGCTACCATCATTATAAAGATAAAATAAATATTAAAGAACAAATCTCAAATGTGAAAAAAGACCTACAGGGATTAACAACCTTAGCCGAAAAATATAATGTAATCTTAGGCTATCACAACCATAGTGGTTTAAATAACTTCGGTGGGCCCATTTGGGACCTAATTGAAGTATTTCAAGAGATTAATTCACCCTATTTAGGCTCAAATTTTGATATAGGGCATGTTAAAGCGGAAGGATTTGGTGGGGCATGGAAAGCAAACACGATAGCCATACTTCCATGGATACGAATGATAGCGGTAAAAGATTTTACAGTTGAAAATAACAAAACTAACTGGGTTCCCTTGGGAAAGGGTTGTGTCCCTGTAAAAGAAATGTTTGATATTATTCTTAAACAGGGGGCATTTAAGGGTCCAATATCCATTCACATGGAATATAATACAAAATCTGAAGCTGAAAAATTAGACTATATTAAAGCCTCAGCACAAATGATAAAAAGTATTATTTAATATAATATAAAAAGAAAGGAAATATTATGTTTTATTCAGGTATTAGCGACGAAGCTGGCAAATCTATTCAAAAACAGATACAAGCACATAAAGAATTGGGATGGTCATACATGGAGTTAAGAATGGTCGATGGCGTAAACTTCACACAGGTTTCAGAAGAGGTATTTAATTACGTTAAAGATGAATTAGAGAAAAATCAAATGAAGGTTTCGTGCTTTGCAAGTGCTATTGCAAATTGGGCACGACCTATCACATGTGACCCACAAATTGATATTAACGATTTGAAAAATGCTATTCCCAGAATGCATCAACTTAATACTCAATTTATTCGCGTTATGAGTTATCCTAATGACCCTAAAAATCCTATTGACGAAAAAGAATGGAGAAACGAAGCCATAAGAAGGATGAAAGAGTTGGCAAAAATTGCAGAGGATGGAGGTGTTATCCTTGTTCATGAAAATTGTAGTGGTTGGGGCGGTTTATCTGCAGACAATAGCAATATTCTTTTAGGTGAGGTGGATAGTCCTGCGTTGAAAGTCGTTTTTGACACTGGGAATCCAGTGACTTATGGACAAGATGCATGGGAGTATTATTTGAAGGTAAAAAAAGATATTGTATATGTTCATATTAAGGATGCTAAAAAAATTAATGGTGAGGATGTTTATTGTCTTTGTGGGGAAGGTGATGGATATGTCCCTGAAATTATATTTGATCTTTTAAAATCTGGTTATGATGGCGGGTTCTCTATTGAACCTCATCTTGCAGCTGTAATTCACACGGGTCAACAGGCAGAGAGTGAAGAACAACTTTACAATTCATACATACAATATGGCAAAAAACTTATGGAAATTGTAAGCAATGCTCTTTCTAAATTAAACAAGTAAAAAATTAGAAATAGATAGGATATAAGTTTATCCTATTTATACTCTTGCCATGTTTGGCATATAAAACAACGTATTAAACCTGACCTAATAAAAGGAACAGTATATGTCTATTACAAAAGTACGTGAAACGATCGCAGCAATTGCGGCTATTCTTCTTGTTTTAATAATGGCAGGGGTTGGTGCCACTATGGCTGGATGGAATGTCCCAGTAATAAGTAACATTGTTAAAATGATTATGGGCAAATAGATATTTATAAACTTTCATTTGAAAGTTCATATACAATAAGTCCGCTGGGTATTTTAGGGAAGAAGTATGTTGCCTTTTGAGGCATAAACTCATGGTTATCTGCACATTTTTTTATTGTGTGTGGCGAAATAGGATTTATGAGGAAAGCCATCGAACAATTTTCCATCTCTACCATTTCAATACAACGGAAAGGATTGGTCTCATAAATTAAGGGATTTTCTGGAGTAAGTTTTAGAACTTCCTCAAAAAGTAATTTATGAAGTACATATACATCTGTCTCATGTAATGCTTTTGTATTCTGCTTCTCTATCAGTCTTTTCAGCCCTTCCTCTTTAAGTTCAAGGATAAACCTTCCTTTGTTTTTATCTACAAATCCAAAACACCGAGATGTTTTACTTTTATCTCCGCAATTATTCTCTCTTTTATGTATATAATCTATGGGATTTCCTTCAATATGCACAATATTAAAGTAAACACTTAATTTAGAAAAAAAACTGTCATAATCTATTTCTATATTTTTGATAACTCTATGAGGTGCATTTATTATTAACCCTGGGTCTTCAAACGCAACTAAACCAGTAAAAAGATAAAAATATGGCTCTATCATATTCCTATCTTTCTTAATTTCCTCTACCGAACCCAGTTTTTCTTGAAGAAGATGTTTTGCTGTCTTAAAACGATGATGACCATCTGCAATATATAATGTTTTATCTTTAAATATCTCTGTCAACTCTTCAATCCATCGTGTTTGCCATATCTCATTAAAAACACCATCAATGGTTGTAACGCATATTTCGGGTTGTTTGTTTTCATTCTTTATTAAATTATAAAAAACTTTGTTAATATGTCGTTCTGTATCGGAGAAAATCAAAAATACAGGACTTAACTGTGCATTTGTAGTCTTCATCAAAGAAAGTCTGTCCTCAATCGGCTTTTCAAATGTCTTCTCGTGGGGTAGAATCTGATTTTCTTCCCCATGCAATGGAATTTTTATTAACGACAACAATGTTAATCTTTCCATTTGAATACCCCGTATATCTGTAAAACGTTGCCTTAGCCAATAAGCACTAATATGACTATCACGGATAAAAATCTTCTTTTCTTGCCACTCCTTAAATAATTCTCCTGCATTTTCATATTTACTTTTGCAATTTGTGTCAATAGGTAGGTCAATATGAACAAAGTTATATTCACTTCTCTTTGCCAGATTGTCTCTCATTTCTGAATTTATAATGTCATAAGGCGGAACAATAACATTGGCAAAATCATCTATTTTCTCAGGATTATAATGAAGTGCTTTAAATCCTCGTATAAAAGGCATAAAAACATCCTTATTTCTTTCAGACTATAAAGGGGATTTTGCCAATATTATACTTGCTTTTTACTTTGTTTTTCTAAACGCCTTTTAAGTTGTTTTTTTACTTCTCTTATCCTTAATAAAAAAATAAGTCGATAGGATAAAAATGAATATAAAAACTACTACTGTTACGTAATTAATCATTGTTTCATCAAAATCGTTTTTAGTTATTCTGTCGAGAATATATTTTATAAATGAATATGGTAGGTTTACCTCGTTAAGTTTAATCTTTATTTTCCAATGTAAATCTGTCAACAGGCAATAACCCAAACCAAAATATAGACCCAACAAAAACCATGATATAAATACTATCCACATTGATATATAATGGACCTTCCTCAATTTAATTGGAATCCACCCAAATAATATAAAAACTATAAAAATAAGATGTATAACAGTTAATAAAACATCTGCTATTTTTAAATAAAACATATTATTTCTTAGAGTAATAATTTTGGATGTTTTCCCTTAAATGACCACAAGCACCATTACTCATCAAAATCACTATTACTTCCCCTTCTAAATTATTACATAGGTATTGAAATATTTCATCATAAGTTTTGGCATTATTTGCTTTTATACCTCTTTTATTAAGAATTTCGACAATTTCTATTTTATTTAATCTTTTCTCTTCTGGTATTTTCTCCTCTCTATAAATAGGTGTTATCCACACCTCATTTGCTAATGACAAAGCGTCTGTAATCTCATTTTGAAATATATTTGTTACAGTAGTATTTGAACGTGGTTCAAAGACAGCAATTATTCTTTTATCAGGGTATTTCATTTTGAACGATAATAATGTTTCTTTAATAGCAGTTGGATGATGTGCAAAATCATCAATAAAGGTCTTGCCCTGTGCCATAAAAAATATCTCCTGCCTTCTTCGGACACCTCTAAAACTGCTTATCCCATCCCTTATAACAGAAAAAGGAATACCTAATGAGTGAGTAACAGCCACCCCACAAAGGATATTAAGGGCATTATGATTACCAAATAAGGATGTTGTTACTTTTCCTAAATATTTATCTTTATAATATATATGTTGTTCCATTTGTTTATTATCTGCACTAAATTCAACCTTCGTTTTCCAGAGACATTCGTCTGAAAATCCATAAGTGATACTCTGTGAAAAACAATATTCTTTCAAAATTTGTGCGTTATTATCGCCACATAAACACACAAGTCCTTTAGAGGGAACGGTTCTTAACAATAATTGGAATGCCTTCTCAATTTCATGAATATTGTTATATATATCACTATGGTCATATTCAAGGGATGTAATTACAACAACCTGTGGTAAATAATGAAGAAATTTTGCTCTTTTGTCGAAAAATGCCGTGTCATATTCATCACCTTCAATTACAAAATAAGAATTTTCTTCTCCTAACTCAGCAGGAAATTCAAAATCGATAGGATATCCCCCAATCAAATATCCAGGTTTCATATTAGCAACCTTCAAAATCCATGCTATTAAAGAAGTCGTTGTTGTCTTTCCATGAGTTCCTGAAACGACAATAGACTTTCTCTTTTGTAATATGTTATATCGTAACCATTCTGGTAAGCTTGTATAAGTCATTCGTTTATCTAATACTGTTTCGACTTCTTCATTTCCACGACTAAGGGCATTGCCAATAACGACAATATCAGGACCCCAATCTAAATTACTCGATTTATAATATTCATAAATTGGAACAGATAGTTTTTCAACTAAAATAGACGTAGGAGGGTATAAAGGATTATCACTCCCTCGAATTTCATAGCCTTTCTGCTTTGCTAAATAAGCTCCGCCTATCATTGCGGTTCCACCGATACCAGAAAAATGTATTTTCATAAAAACAACCCCTATATCTTTTTAAGGTGTTCTTTTATTTATACACAATATATCATATTACATTGAGAGTTTTGTTTGTTGGATGGTAAAAAACGATGTAGAAATATTCTTTGTGTTTTCTTTTAATATTTCTTTATAATGGCTTTTTAGAATTACTAACAATTATTCAATTGGAGTTTATATGAAAAAAGAAGATTTATTAAATTTTAATAAAAATGAAGCAGGAGAAGTATTTGAGGTTTTAATTGAACTTGCACGATATTTAAGAAGCCCAGAAGGTTGTCCATGGGATCGAAAACAAACATCTTTAGATTTTGCCAAATATGCAAATGAAGAATGCCAAGAGTATATAGAAGCATTGGAGAAAGGCAACAATTCAGATATAAATGAAGAGTTTGGAGATGTTTTATTTATATTGATTGCTTCAGCAGTTGCAGGAGAATCAGAAGGAAAAATAAATTTATTAGAAGCATTACAATGTGCCCACAAAAAAATGATACGACGACATGAACATGTCTTTGGAGACAAAAAAGCAGTTACAGAAGAAGAAGCATGGAATTCGTGGCATAAAATCAAAGAAGCGGAAAAGAAAAGTAAATCTACTTGACCTTACTTTTTGAGTTCAGGCAAACTTGCAGCAGCGATAGATTGACCAACCCTTCTATTTTTTTCATCAGGTAATTGCACTTTTATTTTTTCACTGATATCTGGGAATTCTATTTTTAAAACATTTAGGCATTCATCCAGCATAATAGGACCACCCTTACCAGATGTACATCTTCCTAAAATAAGCACATGTTTTATTTCATAGAAATCATAATAATGGGCAAGGGTATAACCCAAATAGACTCCCATGGTTTGCCATATTTTAATGACTTCAGGATTCCCTTTTTCTAATTCATCCTGTATTAACTTTAATTTTTCTGCATCTGTAATATTGTCAGGGACTTTTATTCCTGCCTTCGGAGCAAGTCTAAACACACATTGTTGTGAGAAATAATTAGCACCTACTCCCTTATCACCAGACCATTCTTCCACAGGTGCATTCGGATTATAATCTACTGGAGCGAAAGCAAGTTCATTTAGCCAGTCAGTAATATTCCCCGAAGGGGTAACATATCCCCCCGCCTCACTGGAACCTAATGCAATTCCTAAAACAGAATTATCACCAATGGACATAGAGCCAGCTAATGCAGTAACTTCACCATCATTTACGACAACAAGAGGAACACCTAATTCTTCACCCATACGGTTGAATAACTCGTGCACTTCATGAAATCGTTCTTTCGGGACACCTCTAAACAAAGAAGCTACCATTGCACGATTATTGACATATACCCCTGCAGCACTTCCCCCTACTGCGTCCAAACGTGGCATTTTTGATGCTGCTGTCTTTATCGCTGTCATTATTTCATTATAATGATAAGCAGGGTCTGAATGTTTACGAGGTTCCCAAATTTTTTCTTCACTATACACTACTTCCCCGTCAATAACGGCTGACGCTTTGCGGTCAGAAGCACCTAAATCAAATCCAACTCTACACCCTTCGGTATGTCTACCTAAACGTTGAGATGTCTCATTTGCAAGGGGAACTTCCTCTTCTGATTTACATGGCACTATTGTAAATAGTTGCTCATATACATCTTCACCCATAAATTTATAATCAAATGCTCTCTCCCCCTGAGGTGAATATGTTTTTTCTATATATTGAATTAATTGTTTTGGAGCATAAATATATATTTTCCATCCTCCTTTTTGCCACAATAAAAATTTTAGAATCCGTTCGATATAAAAATAACTTGATTCAAACAAAGGATGCCCTTCTGGAAATATTTTTGTTTCAAACCGTGAAATCGACTTATTTAATCTCTCCAGAGCAATAACGACTTTTACCGCATCTTTTGTTTCTTTAACTTTACTTTTAAATTGTTCATTTACTAACTTGGGGGGAATAAAATTAGGGTCCATAGGAGGAGTTAATTTAGATTTTACAAACATCCAGTTCAAATTCATTTTTCTTCTCCTGTTATTACTTTTATTACTTTCTTTTATATTATTTCATTTTTCTTTGCACACAACAACGCAGAACCCAATGCCACAGCATCATCACCTAATCTACCTATTTCTATTGAAACTTTCTTTCTAAGAAAAGGCATAGCATGTTCTTTTACTGCTTTTTGAATTTCTTCTTCATATATATCCCCTAACGCCTCGATAAGTCCACCTCCTAATATAACTAATTCTGGACTTAATATGTTTATAAGATTAGCAATAGCCACTCCTGTAAGGTATGCTGCCTTCCGTACAATATTTTCAACTTTCTTTTCTCCATTTCGAATCGCCTCTGCAATAACACCACTACGTATTTTTGAAATATCTGTTCCAACCACTTCGGAAAGAAATTCAGATTCGCCACGTAAAACAAGGGCTGATATTTCTTTTGTGATGGCAATCCGTGAAGCTAATGCCTCTAAACATCCCCTTTTCCCGCAACCACATGGTGGCCCATCAATCTGCAATGTCATATGTCCTACTTCACCCGCACCTCCACTTGCTCCATGAATAATTTTGCGGTTTATAATAAGTCCTCCACCTATACCAGTTCCTGGGAAAACACCCACAACATGTTTAGCGTCTTTATATTTCCCAAATTGCCACTCCGCATACGTTCCGAGATTTACATCATTATCTAAAACAACGGGTACTGAAAAATGTTTTGAAAGAATTTCTGCTATGGGAAAATTTTCCCAACCGAGATTAGGAGTATTTATAACAATTCCATTTTTAGGGTCAACAGGTCCTGGTGCACCAACACCTATTCCTATAATCTTTGGATTGCCTGCTTTTTCTATAGACTCTTCTATTGTCTGTATAATTCGATTCTCTGGCTTCGTATCTTTTAACCAACCCTTAGTCTTTTTGCGACATCTTGAGATGATATTAAATTTGCCATTTACAACAATTGATAATATTTTTGTCCCTCCAATATCTACACCAACAATATATTCATTTGTTTTCATATTCCATCCTTTAGATTTCTTTACCATGTTCAAATAAAAACAAATATTTTATTAATTATACAAATTGTGAGGGATATAAAATACTATTTCTGTTTTACTTCTTCCGTCAGTCTCATTCCGTATTCAAAGACACCCTTATTTTGTTCGTGAACTTTCTTTGGTAAATTAGAAAATATTGCTTTATTCCAGCAGTCATAAGGAATATCTAAATAATTACTCAAGGCTCCTAAAAGGCAAATGTTAAAGTTTTTTTGATTTACTGGCAAGTATTTCTCATCATTTAGCAGAGACAACTCTCTCGATTCACCTACAATAATAGATATATCTATTACTATTCCATTAGGTTTTAAGCGATACAAATTATTTTCTAACTCATCAGGATGCATAACAAGAAGAAAATCCGCTTCCCCATCAGGAACCATAGGACTATAAACTTTTTTACCAAAACGTACATCACTGGATACAGAACCTCCCCGTTGACTCATACCATGTATTTCACTCTTTCGGACATCATATCCTGCAAGGAATGCTGAGTCTGCCACGATATTTGAAGATAAGATAACTCCTGTTCCTCCAATACCTGCTAAAACAATATTAATTACCTCTTGGTGTAACATTCGTCTTGTCTCCTGTTGTCTGGTGTGTTTCAGTTTTCTGTTGTTTTCTTCTTAACAAGGCACATGTCTTTCTCATAACAATAAGATTTGTTTTGTTATTGTTAAGTGCTTCCTCTAATGATTTTTCAAGTACAGAGACACGGTCAGTAACAATTACATTCTCTACTCCAATAGCTTTTGCAACATCTTCAATTACTACCTGATTCGTTGGTTCATGATTTAATTTTTTACCTGTTCCAGGGTGCTCTTGCATACCTGTCATCGCAGTTGTGTTATTATCAAGAACTATAATGACATGCCCCGTTGGTGGCGGGTTGTATACCATTTCTATGACACCAGGTAATCCACTATGGATAAATGTGCTATCCCCTATTACACTGACGACCCTCTTTGCTTCTTCAGGTGGTAATGAGTGTCTTAAACCAAGTCCTACAGTAATACTGGCACCCATACATACACAAGAGTCCATAGTCTGAAAAGGAGGTAATACGCTTAGGGTATAACATCCAATATCACCTGTAATAATACAATTCATTTCTCCTAATAAGGTAAAAGTTGCTCTATGTGGACAACCATCACATAATCTTGGCGGTCTTCCCCGTTTTATCTGTGGTTCTGGAGAGGTATCCCCTTTCAAAATTCGTCGAACCCTATTTACATTTAATTCTCCGAAGCGATACATCTCTGGTTTCTCTTCAACGGGTATTCCATGATACCGGCAATTTTCCACCAAAAAGGGGTCTCCTTCTTCAATAACTATGCATTTCTTATGCTTCCTCACAAAGCTTCGTACCTTCTCTTCTGGAAATGGATAACACATTCCGATTTTCAAAACAGATGCATTGGGTTCTGCTTCTAAAACATGAAGATATGAGACGCCCGAAGTTATGATTCCTAACTCTTCAGATTTAATTTCTTCCTTATTGGGTCCAAAAGATTCATTCCATTTCTTAATTTGTGCCAATTTTCCCCTTAATCTTCTATGAGCAGGTCTTGCATAACCAGGAATCATAACTCGACCTGGTTTATCTGGATTATATTTTTCTGGTAATACGGGATTATATTCTTTTTCTTCAAATTCTACAATAGACATGGAATGGCATACTCTCGTTGTTGGTCTGAGAATAACGGGCAATTTCCATTCTTTTGAAAGTCGAATTGCTTCAAAAAAGAAATCGTAACATTCTTGACTATCGCACGGTTCTAACATCATTACCCCCGCAGAACGGGCATAATTTCTATTATCCTGCTCATTTTGACTGGAATGCATATCGGGGTCATCCGCAGAAATAATAACAAGAGCACCTTCCACACCTGTATAAGCAACTGTAAACAATGGGTCCGATGCTACATTAAGCCCCACATGTTTCATCGTCACTAAGGCATTCCCACCTGCAAAAGCGACACCGATACCCACTTCAAGTGCCACTTTTTCATTAGGACACCATTGGGCTTTTCCTCCATACTCCGAAAAATACTCCAAAATCTCCGTAGACGGAGTTCCAGGATAGCCAGTTCCTAAAGTAATTCCTGAATGAATCCCTGCCAAGGCTATCGCTTCATTCCCAAACATCAACTTTTTCATTTAATTACTCCTTGATATAAAAACATTAAAATCTAATATATTAATTTATATTCCCTTCATGGTTCAAAATGGTTTCATTATGTTAATATTATGAGTAATTTTTTTTGTTTAATAATACTGATATTTATTGCTATTAATCCTGTTATTGTTATAATCTCTAAAATGGAACCATCAATATGAATAGAACAAAAATAATAGTGGTTTTCTTTCTCTGGTTTTTACTATTAGCCTTTATTGTTTCTGCCCAAGATTCAAATAAAATTGAAAGACCTTCAAAAGTAATTCTTATTCTCTTTGATGCATTACGTGCTGACCATATGTCTTGCTACGGTTATCAAAGAAAGACAACGCCAACAATTGATAAAATTGCTTCTGATGGGGCTATTTTTATGAATAATTACACCCAGGGTTTAAATACATTCTTTTCTGTTCCAACTATTTTATATTCAAGATATTTTCCTCCAATGCTACACGAATCCCTTGATACTATAGAATGTAAACGGGCAGAAGATGAAAATGAAAAATTGATAACTGAAATTTTCAAAAAAAATGGTTATCATACTATCTTTATAACAACTCACTCTTGGTTTTCAGATGATAGCCCATTAGTAAAATCTTTTGATGAAGCGATACTTGTAAAATCTTCTACAGATAATGTTCCACAGTTTGGTGACTTAAATAAGGAATTATTTTCATGCCTTGATAAAAATAAAGGTAATAATATATTCATTTACATTCATCTTGTTGATACTCATTTTCCACACATCTTAACACCTCCTTATGACCTTTGGGTAACAGACGATATAAAAAGCAACATAAATGAAGATAGAAGAAGAGAACTTGCTATTGGAAGTAACGAAAGAGACATATTAAAACCGCTTACACCGTTTGAGACTGATTTTCTTAATGCCATCTATGATGGCTCTTTATTATATACCGACCAACAGTTTTCACTTCTTATGTGGAAATTAGAAACATTGAATATTTTACAAGATACCCTAATCATTCTATGTGCTGACCACGGTGAATTATTAGGAGAAGATGGTATGCTCTGGGGACATCCCCCTATTTCTTATGACGCTCTCTTAAGAACACCTTTAATCTTTTATGGAAAAGGAATACCTAAAAATGTTAGTTTTAATGGGATTACAGAAAATGTAGATATAGTGCCAACTATTGTTGATTTACTTCAGTTAAAAACATCTGCAAAATTTGGTGGAATAAGTCTTACTCCATATTTTATAAAAAATAAGACTCAACAAATAAATCGTCCTTATGCTTTTTCTAAATGTTTTTATCTCGAGCCAGAATCCTATCTCAATTTAATAGAAGTAGAAAAAGGGTATGAATCACATCAAATGTTTGTTATTACAGATACTAAGTTTAAATTAGAGTATCACGAAATCGATAACCGCTATTTCTTTTGGACAAAAAATAAAGAAGATAACTTTATCAAAGATAAAATTTTTGCAAATGAAAAGAAATTTCCTGTCTTTGATTTATCTTCTGAATCTCCTCAGGAATTTGAAAATGCAAAAATGTATATACAAACTAATATTATACCCAAATATAATAAATATAAAGAGAAAGAACCCGATATTTATTATATCCCCTTTAGTCCATTTGTTATTCCCAGATATGTTGAAAATAAAGATGAAGTTATTAGTCATAGTGGGGACTATGAACATTACACATTAGATAATAAATGGGGTTTTGATACTGATGGTTTTGTTTTATGGACTCAACCCTGGCAAGAAAATGTGAAACCATTATCATTTATTTTTAATATAAAACAAGGTGAATACGAAGTTTATATTAAATCCCCATGTAATAAGGATTTTTATGGACATCCTCTTTCCTCTGTAAAGGTTTCTCTTATAGAAAATGAACCAATTATTATTGACAAAAGTGATTGCGAAAATATGGAGATAGGATATAGAAAAGTTGGTTCTACAAATGTAGACAGCAAAAATCAACTACATATATCTTTTGAACCTGGCAACAACAATATTTGGTGCAACATAATGGGTATAAAATTAGTTAGAAAGAAAATGGAAAGTAATTCAGAATCACCCCAAAAATCTAATAATCTACAAAAAGATAATGCTACAAAAACAGATATTAAAAAAGAACAAAAAATAGGATTGCCAACAGAAGAAAGAATTAATCAACTTAGACAGCTTGGCTATTTATAAGTTTATTTTATAATTACAAATAATATAAAATTATCGGAATAAAATTTTATAAACATAAATTTTCATTATTAAAACATACGTTATATTCATATTAATGCTGTTATATTTTCGTTATGTTTCAACATTGTTTTCATATCTTAATTTGTTAGGAGTGTATTATGGAATCGAATCCTTTAAAAAGCAAACAGAATATTAAGATTTTGTATATAAGACCTCCTTACCACTTATGGCCACTATTAAACAAATCTGACAATGTTTTGGCTCCTCTCAACCTTGCGACAATAGCTGGATATATACGATCTAAAGTACCTGATGTTACTCAAAAAATTGTTGATTGTTGTAATGAAGAAATCGGATTCAAAACGCTTTACAAAATTTTAGAAGAAGAAAAGCCTGATATCGTTGGCGTTGGCGATATGATTTGCTATCATATTGAAGGGGCAAAAACATTAGAATTAGCAAAAAAAGCAAATCCTAATTGTATAACTGTAGCAGGTGGTCCTTTCTTTTCTCATGTGCCTGAATATACATTAAATAATTTTCCCCACATTGATTTTATTGTTAGATATGAAGGTGAAGAGTCATTCAGAGAACTTATCGATTGCCTAAGAGAAGACAAAGATGTAAAACAGGTTAAAGGAATAGCCTATAAAGAAGACGAAAAAATTATAGAAACTCCACCAAGGCCATTAATTGAAGATTTAGACTCGTTACCATACCCAGCTTATGATTTATTAAATGTAAATAATTATAGTCCTTTTGGGATGTTCCTTAGAAGAGCAATGCCAGCACAGGCGAGTCGTGGCTGTCTGTTCGGATGTGAGTATTGTACATGGTCTCATACAGAAGGAGAACATTTTTTAGATGAAAACGGGGAACTAAAATTTACACCGCGAATAAGATATAAAAGTCCAGAAAGAATGGCGGAAGAAATAGGATATTTACATGAAAAATGGAACGTTCCCTTTTTCTTTTGGTGTGATGGCACATGGAATTTTAGTACTGAATGGCAAGATACATTTTCAGACTTGATATTAGCAAAAAAATACAAAATTAAATCTTTTGCTTTTACCCGTGCTGACTTACTATTAGAACAAGAAAAGGCAGGGGTGTTAGCAAAAATGGTAAAAGCAGGACTTATACACTGCTTATTCGGTCCCGAGCGAGCAACTGATGAAGAGTTAAAAAAGATAGGCAAAAAAGGCATCAGTGCAAATACCTTTATAGAATGTTGTCACATGTTAGAAAAAAAATACCCTCAAGTATTCCGACAAGCAACATTCATTACTGGACTGCCCGATGATAAGCCTGAAGACTTTGACAAACTATTCGAATATATTTTGAAAAGTCATGTAGACTTTGCCCCAGTCCATGCTATAATGCCATATCCAGGAACCCCTTCATTTGAAAAATACAAAGAATATATAGAAGAATGGGATTTCTCAAAATGGGATATGTTCTACCCCGTTATAAGGACAAAATATATGAGCAGAGAAGAAGTATCATCTCATATCAAAAGAATTCAAATGGATTTCGTATCAAAACAAAAAATAAAATATCTTAAAGGATTACTCTCTCCGCATACACAAAGAAGAAGGTTACATTGGTGGCTTGCATATTCTTTTGCAAAACTATACATAAGAGACTTTGTCCTTGCATTGTTAGGAAAGAAGAAATACGAGGGGTATGCTGGTATTCAAAAATTATGGAAGCCGAAATGGTATGATTCTTAGTATTCTACTGTAGTAATGTTTTACTATAATTACAAACAAGATATCATCATGTCTAAACGAAGCAAAGAATATATTTTACTATTTTTTATTCTTATCTTATCTTTTTTCGTAAGGATATATAATTTACATAAGCAATCTATAACATTTGATGAATTTATTTTCCTTTCAAATATTAATATTTTTGATTTTTCTACATATTTAAGTGCTTTTTTTGCTAACCACCCTGATTATAGTTTATCTCCGTTAACGCCAACTATCATTTATATTTTTTCAAATCTTCTTCACCACTCAATACCTGCGTTAAGATTGATACCTATTTTCTTCGGTTTAGGATCAATTGTTATTGTATACGCAATGGGTAAAAAAATCGGAGGAATGGAAACAGGACTTCTTGCCTCGTTATTCTTTTGTTTTTCACCTATGAATATTTGGGTTCACCAAGAAATTAAGTGCTACTCTTTCTGCCTTTTCTTTTCTTTACTTTCGTTTTATTCTATTTTGAACTTTATATATGAAGAAAAGAAATATAAATGGTTAATTATTGGGTTGTTATCAAACTTAATTTTACCATGGCTCCATGCTACCTACATTTTTGTTCCTGCAATACAAATAGTAATTATATTTTTCTTCATTAGAGTAATAAGATTTCGATTTTTTGTATTATGGTCATTTCAATCCTTTTTAAGCTGTATAACATGGTCAATATGGTTCTTCAACCAGAAAACGTTTTTATATACATCCAATGAACCATATAAAGTGAATTCTAACATCCAAGATATTTTCATCTCACTATTTTGTAATGATAGTGTAGGTTTATCAAAAGATTTACTACCTGAATGGAAAACTAACAATTTGTCTATTATTCATTGTTCTTTTTGGAAATTCGTACTTCCCTATTGGTATATGTTCGATTACTTATTGGCTTATTCATTAATAATATTTGTTTTATTTTTTATAGTAACCTATATATTCAATTTCATAAAAAATAAAAATGGTAAGGAATCATTCTTATTTTATATCTTAATTGTTCCTATCTTTCTTTTCCTCTGTTTACAAATTATAACCAAAAATTCCTTTCTTACAATTCAGTACATTATGTATACATTGCCAATATATTACCTATGCGTTTCTTTCTTAATATATAAGATTAAATATAAACACATAAAATTCTTATTCATTATTCTCTTTTTATCTTGTTTTTTATCACAATCACTAAGTTTAATTTGTTTTAAGAATAGAACAGATTATAAAGGTGCATTTGAATACCTCAAAAAAGAAATTCCATTAAATGGAATACTTTTAGGTCAAAGATTTTCTTCTATTTACGATGTGGGTAAATTATATCTTCAGAGAGATGACATTGAGTTTATACCCATCCTATCATTAAATAGTTTTATAGATAAATCTTATAAAATATTATTTTCCGAAAGTAATATTAATAATTTTGTTTATCTTCTTATGGAACCCGTTTCCATTCAATCTTTTAGGATTGAGAATCCAGAATCTTTATTATCAGATTATTTCGAAAAAAACAATATGAAAGTGAATTGGCTACTCTTTCCAGGACAATACAACTTATATGTCGGTAAGGTTACAAAAAATCACAAAAATACTCCTATAAATGAAAATGTTTATATGCCTACTACATTAAATAGCATACTTTATGAGTCTCTATTAACAGAATTTAAATTAGATACACAAGACATAACTGAACGAAATCGAAGACTTAAAGTTTTACGAAATAATTTTTTTATTTATCCCCACTTTCCCGTCTTTTATATTCTTATTATATCTAATATGATTTATGATAATGAGTTAGAAGTCGCTAATAACATTTGCTTAAAATTAATTCAAGAATACCCTAATTTTGCATCACTCTACTTATTAGAAGGAATCATTCTACATAAAGAAGGTCAGTTTGATAAGGCAAAATTATATACTGAAAAAGCATATCAAATAAGTAATAATTTATATCTATTCTATGGTGATATAATTGATGTTCTAATTAATAAAAAAGATAACTTTTTTACTACATGTCAATTTGTCAATAAATTTGAGAAATATGGATTTGTTCTTTTTGATAAAGCCTTGCTGTCTTTTTGCGAAAATTAATTTTATCATAAAATGCCCAAAAACGATATTTAAAATATAAAGTTTAAGCATAACAGTGCTATATAAAACTAAAATTTATTGTGTTTCAAATATAAACCTTTTTATATCTGAAAAATATTTTTTGTCATTCTATAAAGATAAATCGGAACATATCTAATAAGTGACAACGGTCGTGGATACACTTTTAGTAACCTATAAATTCTACTCGGTTTTAAAAAAAACTGTCTGTTTGCTTTTCTTTGATAATAAAAAAGAACATCATCAGGTAAGTCAGTAAGATTAATTTTTGCCCCAGCAAAATCTATGTTCATATAATCAAACTTTTTTAATTTTTCAGGGCGATTTTGTCTAAGCCACTCAAATAATGGTGTTCCGGGAAAAGGTATTACTGTAAAGAAACTTGCAGTATGTAACATTGAATTTGTTGCCACATCTATCGTCATTTGAAGTTCTTCTTCTGTTTCTGTCGGAAATCCCATCATACAAAATCCATTGGCATATACCCCCTTATTTACCATTATTTCTATCCCTTTTATAAATTTGGGAATATCCAGATTCTTACAGGTAAACTTTTGCATTCGTGGTGAACCTGTTTCTAAAGCAAAAGAAGACATATAAGTACCAGCAGAACACAAAGCCTCTGCAACATCTTCTGTAACTAAATCCCCTCTAATCGCATTGGGAAATGTTATTTTAATGTTTAACCCTTTTTGTCTCACTAATTCAGAAAATTGTATTACCCTCTGTTTGTTAAAATTAAAATTATCATCAAGAAATTCAAATTCATTAACACCGTATTTGTGGTTTAACCATTCAATTTCTTCAATAATTCGTTCGGGAGAACAAAATCGTATTTTTTTCCCAAATATAGAATGACACCACATACACTGATAAGGACAACCTCTACTGGTAACCAAACACATATACTTTCTTGGAGGTAAAGGTGTCATTGATTGCAGTTTCCAGTATTGCTGGATATTAATTAAATCGTAGTCAGGTAAAGGAAGTTTATCTAAATCCTGTTCAATTGGTAATACCCCTGGATTTTCAATAACTTCTCCTGTTTCCTCTTTCCATATTAAGCCTGGGACAAGTTTGAGGGAACTTTTAGATGGATAACTTTCTACTATATTTTTAAATGCAATTTCGCCTTCTCCTGGCACTACTACATCTAAATTTTCACATTCTGAAAAAGCTTGTGATTTTACCGATGAAGCATGGGGGCCTCCTAATACAACCCAACAATTGGGAAGCAATTCTTTTATTTTTTCAGAGATTATTGGTATCAAACCTGCAAAAACTGTAGATGATGATAAGCCGACAATATCTGGTGAAAAATAATATATTTTTTTTGCAAGTTCTTCAGGTGTATCATTTTTTACTTTTTGATTGATTAATTTTATCTCTACATTTTCGATTTCTCTTTTTAAATAACCAGCAAGATACATAATACCCATTGGTGGTGTAGCCAACGGATACATTGGTTTCCTATACCCCAGATTTATTAAAACTATTCTCATTTATTCCTCACAAATCATTTACTATATTTTATAACAATTTAAACCAGACATTACTTCCTGAACAGACAGAATTATACGCCATTCTTTTTTTTAAATATAAAATATCCCTATTAAGAAATGTGTTCTAAATTCTTTTTCTAAAGTATATAGTTTTGATATTTTAAGATTCATTTTATAATAATCCCTTTCACTAATCGCTGTAACAACATCGGGACATACATACTAAGATATAATGGACGAGGATATACTTTGATAATTCTGTATATTCTTTTAGGTTTGGAGAAAAACTTTATATATGCTTTCCGCTGATATTTATAAAATACTTCATCCGGAAGATCTGTTAAATTTATTTTTATACTACCATACTCTACATTGTTGTAATTTATTTTTTTTACTTTATCTGGCCTATTTTGTTTAAGCCATTCAAACAGGGGTGTCCCTGGAAAGGGTATAACAGTAAAGAAACTCGCAGTATGTAACATTGAGTTCGTTGCAATATCTATGGTCATTTTAAGTTCTTCTTCTGTTTCCGTCGGGAAACCCAGCATACAATAACCATTTGCATAAATACCTTTTTTTACCATTAATTCTACACCCTGTAAAAATTTAGTTATATCTAAATTTTTACAGGTAAATTTTTGCAAACGAGGTGAGCCTGTTTCTAAGGAAAAAGAACTCATGTATGTCCCAACAGAATGTAAGGCCTCTGCAACCTCTTCACTAATTAAATCTCCCCTCAAAGCATTTGGAAAAGTGAATTTTAATTTTAAATTCTTTTTTTTAACTAATTCAGCAAATTGAATCACCCTTTGCTTATTGAAATTAAAATTATCGTCTACTATCTCAAACTCATTTACATCATATTTATTTATTAACCATTCTATTTCTTCAACTAATTTTTCTGCGCTTTGCATACGAATCTTTTTTCCAAAAATCGAGTGACACCACATACATCTATAAGGACACCCACGACTGGTAACTAAACAAATATATTTTCTCGGGGGTAAAGGCGTCATAGACTGTAATTTCCAATATTTCTGTATATCAATAAGATCATAGGCAGGAATAGGAAGATTGTCTAAATCTTCGACTATAGGTAAATTCCCTTGATTATTTATAATCTCCCCCATTTCATTTTTCCATATTATTCCTGAAATATATTTAAGATTTTCTTTATTCGGATAACTCTCAACTATTTGTTTAAATGCAATTTCTCCTTCTCCAGGGACAATAATGTCCAGATTTTCACAATCACTAAATACCTGTCCTCTAAGAGAAGACGCATGTGGACCTCCTAAAACAATCCATGCCTGGGGAAATAACTCTTTTATTCTTCTTGATATTTTCGGGATAAAATAGGCAAATGTAGTAAATGATGATAAACCTATAATATTAGGTTTATAATTATAAATAATTTTTATAATTTGGTCTTCATTATAATTTTCCACTCTTTGATTAATCAGTTTTATTTCTATATTATTTTGAAATTCTTTTCTTAAATAAGCAGAAAGATACATAACTCCCATTGGTGGAGATACAAAGAGATATAAGGAATTTCTTCTTCCTGTATTTATCAATATTATCTTTTTCTTCATAAAGCGATAGGAAGTATTTTCCCTTTAAAGATTTACTATTTGCTATTTATTCATAAAAGTTACTAAACTGTCTCCCAAAGGAAAAAGACAAAACTTATTTAATTTTTTATAATAATTATACACTTCATTTCCATTTTTTAATATGGGATAAATAATTTTTTTCAATGCTTTTTTTTGTTTATATGCAGTGTTCAAGTAATACTCACAATCACTATCTCTTTCATTTATGTAGCATATAATAAATCTTAACAAATATATATCTCCGAATCGTGGATATTTATTCAATAGATAATCACACAACTTATCAGCAACATGATAATGTCCATCCTTGATTAACCCTGAAATTGTAAAAATATTAATCCAGGATATTATTGGCCAGCAAGGTATATATCTTTTAAGAATATAAATATTATTTTCATTATCTCTTTCATTATTTGAAGTAAGGTTCAATTCTTTTAAAAGCTTCTCATAGTCAATGTTTGATTTATTTATAAGGTCATCGCATATATATAATTTATTATTATTTTGTTCTTTTGTTATATATCCGACATACAAATTATATTGTCCCGGAAAAATTCTCCAAATAACATTAAAACCATTATTACTTATACAATCACTCAATTTTTCTATAGGGTCATACTGATACACAATACTTAATGTGTAAGGTTCAATAATAATCCAAATATGATTTCTATTGTTTTCTTCCAATTCTCTTCTTATCTTTCCATAGACATCAATCAAAGAATAAAAAGATTGATACTGCAAATCTTCTCTTTTCATATAAATCTTATTTATATCCCAAAATGTAACTATTCTCTCACCTAAAACCACATCGTTTATATTGGCATTTCTCTCAATAAATTTTGTTGCACTTTTATAATCCGTCCTGTTTTTAAACGAAATAAAACTGAAGCATTCGCCAATAAAAGCAAATAAAAGTAAAATCATGATGGAGAAAGTTATAATTTTTAACTTTATTTTACTGCATATTGATGAAATCATAATATAAAGAAAAGGAAAAATATAGAAAAAATATAAAGGATGAAAGATAGGTTTTCTTAATATCATCTCAAGAAAGAATAAAGGAGTAATAGTCACTAAAAAAGATATTAAAATGAATAGTTCGCCATCTTTTATTTTATTTATCCTATACCTTATCTTCCACAAGACATTTATTATAAAAATGATTACTAAAATAAAACTTGAAATGCTAATAAAATAATCTAATAGGGTAATGTTGTTAATCATTATTTTTGTAATAGGGTTATCTAAATTTACTAAATTTGTTTTCCATGCAGGTAGCAATTCTTCCGATATACCTACACTATCATTACCAAATAATCTGTTAAAGAATTTTAAAAAGCTCATCTGCTCTTCATCACCTTCCATTGTGTTAAAAAGGAAAGGAGACATTTTTAAACACCAAATTATCCAAGGTAACACTGATAATATTGTCATCGCCGACCAAAATAATTTTTTCTTTAATAAAGATTTTCTAAAACTTAAAATAAGTATCGGAATTTGAAGTAATGGAGTTAAAAAATAAATGGCATGGAACCATGGTAAAATCAAATTAGAAAAGAAACCAATAAAAAACCACTTCCTATTACTTCCATCCGAACCAAAATATTTCCACAATCCAAAAAAAGAAAGAAAAGCGAAAAATTGAATAAACGCATAGTATTTCAATTCCTGATGAAACCATATATTAAAAGGTGAAAAACAAAAAAATAAAGATGATAAAAATGCCACTTTTCTATCGTAAATATGTTTTGCAAATAGATATGTCAATATAATTGTCAACAATCCAGAAACTATTGGCAATACCCTCCATAAGCAATCAATTTCGGGAAATAGATTTATCCAATAATAAAAGATAATTGGGGAAGCAGGAGATATCCCATAATCAGGACTATTTATATATAAAATTCTTAAATAATTGCTTATATCGCAATACTTTACATTGCCTATTAGTACATATTCATCAAACCATACTGAATGTTCATCTAATTTATAGAACCGTACTATAATCGAGATAAATAAAAGTATCCCTATAATTATCAGTTCGTTTTGCTTCGTTCTATTTTCTTTATTCCTATTCATATTCAAGAAATATTTATCATTATCTAAAAATAATAGACATGATGGGTTTATTTAATATGTGATATCCTTCTTTCTCCATCCTTTTTAGAAATAATATTTCATTTGTTGCCTTATTACTTTTTACATCTTTATGTTTCTCCCATATATTCTTATAGAGACTCTTAAAGATATAATTTGAACTAAATACTTTCTTTACCTCTTCTTCTGCTTCATGTTTTTTTCCCTCGTCAAGCAATATTAAACCCTTTATAAACATTGCATGGTAAAATTGAGGATAATTATTGATCAAGTATGAACATATTTTATCTGCTGTTTCTATTTCTCCATTTTGTAGCATGGCACCTAAAATTAAAATATAGTTATAAGAAAAGAAAGGAGGACGTATCGAAAAATATTCGCGAAGTATTTGTTCTTTCCTTTGATTTTCTAAATCACCTTCATAATACATATTAAAATCCACCATTAATTTACGATAATCAATTTCACTAAATGGTGGTATTGTTATTTTTTGTTTTTTAAATTCTTTATATATATCTTTTTCTATTTTTAAAATGTACAGATTAAACTTTCCAGGGAAATGCTTTATTTTTACATTAATTCCTAAAGGAGATAAATATTTTACTAACATATATGTTGGGTCAACTTTATATATCCATACAATAAATGATGTTTCCATTAATATCCATAAACAGCGGTCTTGTTTATAACTTTCTTTATCTGAAAACATATTCATTACGGTATTAGCAATTCCTTGAAGGGAAAACACTGGCTCAAATTTGTAATCATCTCTATGTTTATATATTTTCCATGGTTCAAATACATTTGCTCCTAATTCTAAATCAAGGACTGTATCGTCTTTTTTTATATTTTGTTCTAAATAAGACATAGCACTTTTATAATCAGGTCTAACAATAGAATTTACAAGGCTCATACTTTGAATAAAAAAAAGTGATAAAACACACATAGAAAGATATACCCTCACCCAATATTTATTCGACAAAAATACCACATTACTAATAATCAAATAGAGGAATGCAACGGAATGATAAAAATACAACGGCAGAAAAAATGGTTTTCCAGTGATTATTCTTATACATAAAAATGGCAAAAACGAACTTACAAATAAATATATTAACAACAATCTATTTACAGTGCTTCTGCTCAAATTTTTCCTTTCTTTACCTAACCCCATCACTAAATAACAACAATATACGAAGACACATAATACTATGAACAGCAATAACAAATAATCTATTACAAACCATTTGCTTATTATTGTTCTCCAAATATTATCTTTAACCACATCCATTGTATTTGTTTTCCAATGTGGTAATAATTCGTTTGATATTCCTACACAATCAACACCAAATAAACTTGCAATAATAAATTTTGGGGTTAACTGTTCCATAATAGTCAATGTAAGATTATATGCAGGTGGATTTATCCACAGTTCCCAGAAAAAAAAAGGAACTATAACAAGCCCATTGATTATCACCCAATAAAAAATCTTCCTTCGTATTTTACCTTCACTCTTAATTTGCAATAACAATAATGGAAACTGTGTAAGAGGGACAATTATATATAATCCGTGAAACCATGGAAGTAGAAAATTAAACATAGTATTGATAACTAACCATCGATTTTGTTTATGGTTAAACAGATATTTAATAAAAGCAAACCATGACAACAAAGAGAGAAACAATACAAAGGAATAGCCCTTTAATTCCTGATGAATATAAATATTAAATGGAGATAGTGCCATTAGCATCCCTGCAAGGAAGCCAACCTTCCAATCTTTTACCCATTTCCCCAAAAAATAAAGGAGAATTATAGATAATATTCCAAAACAGATAGGTAAAAGTCTCCAAATCCAAATGGTATTCGGAAAAATACGTACCCAAAAGAAATATAGAACTAATCCTGCAGGTGAGAGTCCATATTCAGGAACATTTATAAACAGTAATTTAATATTTGTCCACAGATCACATATTTTTATATTTGCTATATAGACATACTCTTCATGCCATATAGACTGTTCTGTAATACGGTATAAACGTAAAGCAAAAGCAACAAAGACGAGAAAAGATATAAGGAAATATTCTCTGTATTTGGATATATAATTGTTCAATGCACAAACTCTTTGCAAATAATTTTTAACAAAATATTGGCAAATTAGATATATATTAACTTAACTAATTTTTGCGAGGATTTTTGCTAATCTCCTCTCCGATTGTATAGCAGAACGGACAGTATGATAGTTGATTTTCCATGCATGTGCCATATAATCCCACAAAAGATTATTGTTTTCATCAAATAATGGAAACCACTCCCCAACAGCATGATTTATAACATAATCCATAACAAAACGATGAACGTTTTCATATGCGTCAAAGTATTTTTCATCACCAAATAACAGGTAAGCATCTAACATAGCCACAAGTGTTTCCGCTTGCTGCCAGAATTCTTTATTTCTTTCTCGTGCAGGACCATCATTAGGACCTTCACAATAAACACCCCCTTTTTCCCAATCAATTCCATATTTTATACAATGGTCAAACATCTTTTTCATTTTTTCTTTATAGGGTTCTACATCCTCACCAAGAATATTCAATGTATGATTTAACAACCAACAAAATTCTACATTATGACCAAAACTGGTATTATTTAAAGGCCTGCCTTCAGGGTCATCAGCATCACGGTCAGAACCCCAAACATTCTTAAATATAATAGCCCGTAAAGGTTTCCAATCAAAACTAAACTGTGCCATTCCTGTTCCATATTCAGGATGAACCATTTTATCAAAAATTAATTTAACTACATTCATGGTATCTTGTTTATGTTTTGGTGATCCTGTCGCTTCATATAAGTTTGTAAATGCTTCCATTAGATGCATGTGAACATCAAATGATTTTCTATCTCCACCATATACACCTGGTTTTTTAGGTGTCCAATCTCTCTCAAAAAATTCGCCAAATCCACCGTGTGCAATATCTACAGCCTGAGCCTTAATCGTTCTCCATGTTTCCTCCGCAAGTTCAAGGGCTTCTTCATCACCCGATGCCATTGCATATTCACTCAAACAATAAATACCAAAAGACTGTCCATACATAATTTTGCTCTGATCAATCGGAGTTCCATCCTTTTCTGTTATCCAAATCCATCCCTTATACTGATTATCCCAAAAATGTTTCTTTAGAAATTCAACCCCTTGCTCTGCTATTTTCAGGTATTTTCCATCACCTAAATTAGCTCGATGTGCAGATGAATAAGTATAAATCATTCGTGCTTGACAAATAAGCGTCTTCTTTGTTTCTCCTGTAGGTCTGCCTTCACGGTCAAGATATGTCAAAAAACCACCATGTTCCTCATCTACACCATGCGTTTCCCAGAAAGGGAGTAGTTCATTAAATAAATGATTTTGCATTTCTTTTAACAGTTTTTCAACACGCTCTTTTGTAACCATATTCATATATCCTTATTTTTTATTGTTCGTTATTTTGCACCAATTAAGTTTATTATATTATGAAGTTTAAATGTAAATCACTTCAATAAGAAGCAAGACAAGTCAGACTTGACCAAAAAAAATAAACATCCTTCCGCTTGAAATATTTTAATAAAAACTGATATACTTTTATTCTCAATTTAATAATGTTTTTATACGGTGTTCCCGTAGCTCAATTGGATAGAGCGCTTGGCTACGGACCAAGAGGCTGGGGGTTCAACTCCCTCCGGGAACGCCATTTTTATTTTAAATTCTATCAGTAAACTCTTGACAAAAGTGTTAAAATAGTATATAATATTTATTCTTGACAATGTAATGTAAACGTAATATCAATTTTATGGTATTATATATATAAGTAACTTAAAATGATTTGTTTGGAGTTATACTATGAATCATTCACGTATCAAATCGGAGATTCCAACCTGTTCGTTTTGTGGTAAGAAACACAATGAAGTTTCTAAACTAATCGCTGGACCTGATGTTAATATATGTGACGAGTGTGTTCGTCTTTGTGCTGATATTATAAGAGATGACCAAAACAGAAAAAGACACAGACGAACAGTAAAGGTACCTACACCTCGTGAAATTAAAGAATTTTTAGACCAGTATGTTATTGGGCAGGAGCAATCCAAACGCATTTTATCAGTGGCTGTTCATAATCACTATAAAAGAATTGCCTACGGTGGTGAAATTCAAGGTGTAGAAATACAAAAATCCAATGTTTTACTTATTGGTCCTTCTGGAAGTGGAAAAACATTACTTGCAGAGACTCTTGCCCGCATGCTTGATGTCCCATTTGCGATTGTTGATGCTACTACTTTAACTGAAGCAGGTTATGTAGGTGACGATGTAGAAAATATTATTCTAAAATTACTACAAAATGCTGAATTTGATATTGCTCGTGCTGAAACAGGCATTGTTTATATCGATGAAATTGACAAAATAGCACGAAAGAGTGATAGTCCATCAATTACACGTGATGTGTCTGGTGAAGGTGTCCAACAGGCTTTACTAAAGATTTTAGAAGGAACTATATCAAATGTTCCACCACAAGGTGGTAGAAAACACCCACAACAAGAATGCATTCAAGTTGATACGAAAAACATCCTCTTCATTTGTGGTGGTGCATTCAATGGATTAGAACGGATTATTCAAAAACGTGTCGGCAAAAATATCATTGGATTTAAAGCAGACATTAAGTCAAAGAAAGATTATAGTATCGGTGAACTGCTATCCATGGTAAAGCCTGAGGATTTAATTGCATTCGGTATGATACCTGAGTTTGTAGGTAGAGTTCCTGTAGTGGCAACTCTTCACGAACTTAATAAAAACGACTTGAAAAAGATTCTTGTCGAACCAAGAAATGCGATTACAAAACAATATGAAAAACTTTTTGAATTAGAAAATGTTAAATTACATTTTCCTGAAGAAACAATAGAAGCCATTGCTGATTATGCAATCAATAGAGAAACGGGAGCACGTGGTCTTCGCAGTATATTAGAAGAGATTATGCTTAACGTTATGTTTGAACTTCCATCGAGAAAAGATATTCGTGAATGCATCATTACTCCTGGAGTTATTACAAAGTCTGAGGAACCTCTTTTCGTATACGAAAGTGATATTCACAATAAAGAAGATATTAAAAAGAACACCGCATCAGCTTAAAGATTAGTATAATATCTCGTTTCACTGTTATATTTCACAACTATCACAAACACAAATCTGGATATAATTTATTTTATCTGCTGGGTTATTTTTATGAAATCTAAAAAACAAAAGAGTAAAAGCACCATAATCAACGCAAACAGAATATTCGAACTACCTGTCCTTCCTGTCCATGATATTGTCCTCTTCCCAAAAACAACAACACCATTACTGGTTTCAAGAGAGACCTCCGTTTGTGCAATAGAGGAGTCTATTCGTTCTTCTGAATTAATATTTATCGTCTTATCCAAAGAAAAAGCAGATGACACAAAAGAAAAAGAAGCCTACCACAACACAGGAGTTATTGCACAAATCCAGCAAACGCTTGCACTTCCTAATGGGATTCTAAAAATTTTTGTTGAAACACTTTCAAGAGGACACATAAAAGAATGGAAACAATTCGAACCCTTCATATCAGCAAAAATTGAACAAATCTCATTAGAATTTCCACAACAAAATCTTAATCGTAATAAAGAATTACGAGCTCTTCGTTCTCTTATATTAAAAGAATTTAAAACATATATTACAGAAAACACAAAAATACCTATCGAAGTACTAAATACCCTTAGAGAATGTGAGTCATATGAAGACTTTTCCAACATTATCTGTACTCATTTACATATTCATACTTTAGAAAGACAAAATTTGTTGGAAACACTTTCATTGACCTCTCTTCTCAAAAAAATAGCAAAATACTTAATCCGAGAGAATCGACTATCACAAGAAGAAAAATTGCTATCCACAAGTATAAAGGAATACACCGATGACGGCTCGGAACCATGGCTCACAGATAATCAAACCGAATCAGGTATTGATTTACAAGGGCTTTCTGATTATTTCTCAGACACTGAAGAATTAAAACAACTTATAAATAAAACAAATCTTCCTCCCCATGTTTTAGAAAAAGCCAACTCTGAATTGAAACGATTAGAAAAACTACAAACATTTAGCCCTGAATCATCAACTATTCGAGAATATATAGAATGGTTATGCAGTCTTCCATGGGATAAACGAACAAAAGACCAAATGGACCTTAACCGTGCCAAAAAAATTTTGGATAAAAATCACTTTGGATTAGACAAAGTTAAAGACCGCATACTTGATTTTCTCGCTGTTCGAATATTAAGTGGAAACCTAACTAAAGGTCCTATTCTATGCTTTGTGGGACCTCCTGGTGTTGGGAAAACCTCCCTCGGCAATTCAATTGCATCAGCATTAGACCGCAAATTTATTCGTATGTCATTAGGAGGTATTCGTGACGAAGCAGAAATTCGAGGACATATGCGCACATACGTAGCATCTATGCCAGGCAGAATAATTCAGAATATAAAAAAGGCAAATGTAATAAACCCTGTTTTTGTATTAGATGAAGTTGATAAAATTGGGAACGATTTTCGTGGTGACCCTGCTTCCGCATTACTTGAAGTCTTAGACCCTGAACAAAACAAATATTTCATGGACCATTACCTCGATGTTGAGTTTGACTTATCAGAAATCTTTTTCATTGCCACTGCAAATTACGAATATGATATTCTTCCTCCTCTTTATGACCGTATGGAAATTATTAAAATTCCAGGCTATACTCCTAATGAAAAGTTTGAAATTGCCATAAAATATTTAATCCCGAAACAAATAAAAATAGCAGGATTACATAAAAAGGACCTTGTTTTTAAACCTGATACTATTCGCTATTTAATATCTAAATATACAGAAGAATCTGGGGTTCGTGAATTAGAACGTCAGATATCAGGAATCATAAGAAAAGTGGCTCGCTGGATTGTAACAAATGTAAAAAAGCCACCAATTATCCTCACACAAGAAGAAGTAGAAAACATTTTAGGACCACCTATATATTCACGTTCTCAAACAATAAAAAATCTAAGCAGTGGCGTTGCAGTAGGATTGGCTTGGACTCCATACGGTGGAATAGTTCAAATTATAGAGACAAGCATCATGAAAGGGAAGGGTAGCCTTCTTTGCACAGGTCAATTAGGTTCGGTTATGACAGAATCAGCACAAACTGCCTTAACATATATTCGTGCCAATGCCTCGCATTTTAAACTCTCCCCTGATTTTTATAAGCAATTAGATATTCATGTGCACGCACCTGAGGCTTCTATCCCAAAAGACGGTCCATCTGCTGGCATTACTATAGCAGTATCTATTTTGTCATCACTCTTAAAGCAATCCATAAAAGAAGGGGTAGCTATGACAGGTGAAATTACTCTTACAGGCAGAATATTGCCTGTAGGCGGAATCCGTGAAAAATTGCTTGCGGCGCACACCTTAGGTATTCGTGAAGTTATCCTTCCAAAAGAAAATGAAAAAGACATTAGAGAACTACCGAATGAAATCAAAAAAAGCCTAAAATTCATTTTCGTCGAGAACATGAAACAGGTGTTCGAGGTAGTCTTCCCGAAACAACTTGCATAACTATCTAACTAAGTTAAAAACCCATATTCCCTTTTATGTAAAACTATATAAAAATTGCTATAATTTATTTAATTTCTTTTTATTCCTTTGTTAATCATATTTATATTGGAGGTGTTTTTTATGTCTGAAGGCATATATAACCACATTAAGATAGAAAAAAAGTGGCAAAAATACTGGCTTGACAATAAAACATTTAAATCTGTTATTGATTATTCTAAACCTAAATACTATGTTTTAGACATGTTTCCTTATCCCAGTGGAGATGGGCTCCATGTAGGACATCCTGAAGGATACACTGCTACTGATATAGTGGCACGATATAAAAGAATGAAAGGGTTTAATGTATTACATCCGATGGGTTGGGATGCATTTGGTTTGCCTGCTGAAAGACATGCTGTGCGAACAGGAGAACATCCAGCAGTTGTAACAAAAAAGAATTGCGACACATTCCGTAGACAAATTCAGGCACTTGGCCTTTCTTATGATTGGGACCGTGAAATTAACACCACTGACCCCTCTTATTATAAATGGACACAATGGATATTCACTGTCTTATTTGAACGGGGACTTGCCTATGAAACCGAAGCCCCTGTGAACTGGTGCCCTGCTTTGGGAACTGTTTTAGCAAATGAAGAGGTTAAAGATGGCAAATACGTTGAAACAGGAGACCCCGTCGAAAAAAAACTGATGAGACAATGGATGCTAAAAATTACCGCTTATGCTGAGAGATTATTAGAAGACCTTAATGAATTAGACTGGCCACCTGGAATAATAGCCATGCAGAGAGAATGGATCGGGAAAAGTGAAGGAGCAGACGTAGACTTTGGTATCGATGGAACCAATATGAAATTTACAGTATTTACTACACGTCCTGATACCCTTTTTGGTGCTACCTATTGCGTACTGGCTCCAGAACATCCCTTCGTATTAGAAATAACAAAGCCCGAATATATGGCAGAAGTAAAAAAATATGTAGAACAATCTACAAAGAAAAGTGCCCAAGAACGGATGAAAGATGAGAAAGAAAAAACAGGTGTTTTTACGGGTGCCTATGCTATAAACCCAGTAAATAATGAAAAGATACCTATTTGGATTGCTGATTATGTATTAGCAGAATACGGTTACGGTGCAATTATGGCTGTACCTGCTCACGATACCCGTGACTACGAATTTGCAAGAAAATATAACCTTCCTATCATTGAGGTCGTTTCTGGCGGTGATATTTCAAAAGAAGCATACACAGGCGATGGAATTCTTGTCAATTCACCATTAATCAATGGGCTTACAGTCCCAGAAGCAAAGAAAAAAATCACAAAATGGTTAGAAGAAAAGGGTTTAGGTAAAGCAACAGTAAACTACAAACTTCGTGACTGGCTCTTTTCAAGACAAAGATATTGGGGAGAACCTTTCCCGATTATTCGACTTGCTGATGGAACAGTTAAAGTAGTTCCTCTTAAAGATTTACCTGTCCTCCTCCCTGAATTAGATAATTACAAACCAACAGAAACAGGAGAACCACCTCTTGCACGTGCCAAAGATTGGGTTCAAACTATTGACCCCGAAACAGGTCAACCTGCTACACGTGAAACAAACACCATGCCACAGTGGGCAGGTTCATGCTGGTATTTCCTCAGATTCGTTGACCCTCAAAATGATAAGGAAGCATGGTCAAAAGAAGCAGAACAATATTGGATGCCTGTTGACCTATATATTGGTGGTGCAGAACACGCAGTGTTGCACCTACTTTATTCACGTTTCTGGCATAAAGTACTCTACGATGCAGGTTATGTTTCTACTAAAGAGCCCTTTAAAAAACTCTTTAATCAAGGGATGATTCTTGCCTATTCATATCAGGATAAAAATGGAAAATACTACTATCCTCATCAGGTCGAACAAAGAGACGGTCAATGGTATGTTAAAGGCACAGATATACCTGTGGAAACAAAAATCGAGAAAATGAGCAAGTCCCGCTACAATGTGGTAAATCCAGATGAAGTTATTGAAAAATACGGTGCGGATGCTATGCGAATGTATGAAATGTTTATGGGACCTTTAGATAGAGACAAACCATGGACAGATGAAGGAATTCAAGGTGTTTATAGGTTTCTACGAAGAATTTGGACACTTTTCGTCGATGATAACGGGAATATTTCCACACGATTTGTTTCTTCTGGCGGTGACCCTACTATCGAAAAAGAACTGCACAAAACAATCAAGGCTGTATCTGAAGACATTGAAAACCTCCAATTCAACACCGCTATCGCTAAAATGATGGAATTTGCAAATTCCGCAAACAAAACAGAGAAAATTGATAAACATATTGGTGAAAAATTTATACTTATTCTCTCACCATTTGCCCCTCATATCGCTGAGGAAATATGGCAAAAGTTAGGACATAATCAGACATTAGCATACGAACCCTGGCCCGAATATGACGAAAACCTTATCAAAGAAGATACTATAGAAATACCCATTCAGGTAAATGGAAAATTAAGAGGGAAAATTACAATATCTGTAAATTCGAGCGACAAAGAAATTCTGGAACAAGCCCGTAAAGAGGAAAAGATATTGCCTCATTTAACAGGCAAACAAATAGTTAAAGAGATATATGTTCCAGGAAAATTAATAAATTTTGTGGTTAAAGGATAGCTCAAAGGACATTTTGACGTGCTCACTTCCTTTACAAAAAAACTAACTATTATCATAATCCCTTTTATTATATTTACTCTATCTTCCTTTTTATCATACGGAGAAAAAATTTCTTATTCAGATGTTTATAACGTGAAAGAATTAGGTGCAAAAGGTGATGGGATTACTGACGATACAGAGGCCATTCAAAATGCTCTAAATGTGGCTGGTGAAAAAAATGGAGGAATAGTGTTCTTACCTGTTGGTTCATATCTCATTAAAGGGAATTTGATTATACCTGAAAATGTAACCCTTGAAGGGATATGGCGTGCTCCTTTCCGTGGAGAACCAACAAAAGCAGGTAGCGTTTTACTTGCTGTTGCTGGTAAAGGAGAAGCCGATGGAACACCTTTTATTCGGGTTAATACAAGTTCTATATTGAAAGGTTTTGCGGTTTTTTATCCCGAACAAACAAAAACAGACCCACCTATCCCCTACCCATGGACAATACAATGTAATGGCTCTGCCGATGATGTTTCTCTATTAGATTTAACACTTATCAATCCATATAAAGCCATTGATTTCGGAACATTTCCAGCAGGTAGACATAAAATAAAAAATATACATGCATATCCCCTATACCGTGGCCTTTACATCAATCAATGTTATGATGTAGGTAGAATCGAAGATATTCATTTTTGGCCATTCTGGGATTTAAATCCAAATAGCCCTCTCTGGAAATTTACTCAAAGAGAAGGAATTGCCTTTATTATAGGCAAAACCGATGGAGAAATGGGCTATAACCTTTTTAGTATCTTTTACTCAATTGGTATGCAATTCATTGCTGGACCTATATACGATGAAAATAGAAATATAACAAAATATTTACCTGGAAGTGGGACATATACCCATTGTTATATGGATATTACTCCATGTGCTATAAAAGTAGAGAATGCAATGGAAAATGCAGGCATAACCTTTCTAAACTCATCTTTTATGGCAAAGGTTGTAGTAAGTCCCTCTAATCGAGGTCCCGTTAAATTTGTTGGCTGTGGTTTCTGGGGTACAAAAGACTTAGATTATCAAGTTCTCACCGAAGGACACGGAAGTGTTACCTTTGATGCCTGTCATTTCAGTGGTTGGGACCGTATCTCTAAAGGATTTCCATGTATCAGCGCTAATAATCGCTATCTAATCATATCTAATTGCGAATTTATTGGAACCTCTATTGAAAAACCTATTATTCAATTAGGACCCAGAATCCGTTCAGGAATTATTAATTCTAATATAAGTCATGGTAATTTTGAAATCACAAATAACACATTAAAATCTGCCAACATTATCATTAGAGACAATGTAGGAACACCGAAAACTAATTTTGTATTAGATTGGACATTGTTAGGTCCTTTCCCAAACCCACCGATAGATACATCAACCAATCCCGAAATTTCTCGTGAAGGCTTCAATAAAGACTATTTAGAAGTTTTAGGTGGAGAAGAAAAAGCAGAAATACCAATAAATACAGATATAAATAAACTTAAAAAAATATATAACGATATTAAAATTGTTCCTTTCAATTCATCAAAAAATAAATCTACGAAGGTTAAACTTCATGAAATATTTGGTTTAGAACCAGGTATTGTTTATGCTTTCACGTATATTTATTCAAAAGAAAAACAAAATGCACTGTTTGAATTAGGTATGAATGATGGTGGAAAAGTGTTTTTGAATGGAAAAGAGGTCTATTCACGATTCACTAAAGAAGGTATGACGTGTGAATCTGGAACAGATTCTTTTACATCGGATTTAATGAATGGTTATAATACCCTTCTTTTGAAAATTGAAAATTTAGGTGGAAAGTGGGAATTTATATTAGAAATTTACCCAGACATAGAAGAAACAATACAAATAACAACACAAAAATATATAAACAATTAATCATAAATACATAATACTATGCTTTTTAATTCTGTTCATTTTGCGATATTCTTTCCTATTGTAGTTACCCTCTACTTTCTATTACCTCATAAATTCCGTTGGATTTTATTGCTTATCGCAAGTTACTACTTTTACATGGCCTGGATACCCATTTATGTCTTATTATTGTTTGCCTCAACTATTGTGGATTATATTAGTGGGCTATTATTGGGAAAAACCGAAACTGAATATAAACGAAAATTAATCCTTTTATGTAGTCTTATTGTAAATTTGGGAATACTTTTTACATTCAAGTACTATAATTTCTTTATGGACAGCATCGAAAAATTGTCCATTTCTCTAAATATCCCTATAAATATGCATTACTCTTCCCTTCTGCTACCGATTGGTATCTCTTTTTATACATTCCAGACTTTAGCATATACAATTGATGTCTATAAACGTAAAATAAAACCTGAAAAACATTTTGGTATTTTTGCCCTCTATGTTACTTTTTTTCCTCAGTTAGTGGCTGGTCCGATTGAAAGAGCGGATACATTAATCCCACAACTTAAACAATCTCACGATTTTAATATAAAACGTGTAAGTGATGGCTTAAAATTGATGGCATGGGGACTTTTCAAAAAAGTTGTAGTGGCAGACAGATTAGGTATGATGTCCGCTTATGTCTTTGCTAATCCACAATCGCATCAAGGACCAGGACTCCTTTTTGCAATGATTTTTTCCAGTTGGCAAATATATTGTGATTTTTCTGGTTACTCTGACATTGCAGTAGGGTCAGCAAAAATATTGGGAATTAATCTCATACAAAATTTCGAGCGACCTTATTTTTCTCGTTCTTTCCCTGAACTATGGAGGAGATGGCATATTTCCCTAATGAACTGGTTTAGAGATTATGTCTTTTACCCTTTGGGAGGTAGTCGATATGGCACTCTTAATACATGTAGAAATTTAATCATTGTTTTTACTCTAAGTGGTTTATGGCATGGAGCAAATTGGACTTACATCTTCTGGGGATTTTTAATGGGTGTGTGCCTTGTCTTATCCCTTTTGACCCGTGATATACGGAAAATCATTATTGAAAAAATTGGTTTGACCCACTTCCCTAAAATACATCAAGGAATACAAATGTTAATGACCTACTCTATTTTTTTGTTCTTTGGAGTTCCGTTCCGTGCGGAAAAAATAGGTGATGTATTTTATATCTGGTCGCACCTCCTAACAGGTTGGACTAATCCTACCCGTGGATTGGATTTTGATGATTTTGTCGTTAGTTTAGGTATGCCTACGGAACAAGAATTTAATACCGCAATAGTATCATTGCTATTTTTAATAGTAGTTGAAGCATTTCAATCTTATGGTATTTCATTGCGAGAAAAACTCGAACAACGGAATATGGTATTGCGATGGACGTGCTATTATATCTTCCTTTTTCTAATTGCATTTTATGGTGTTTGGAATAGTTCACCCTTTATATATTTTCAATTCTAAGGGACATTTATGAGACATGCTTTGTTCAAAGAAATACTACCAATTATCCTCCTAATTCCCTTTTTCATTTTCTTTATTTCCGTAAATGTTCTAATTGACCCTGCAGGACTGTTGAGAAAAAGTCAGGAAAAACAAATTGCCCAATGGCTTAATGAGGGTTATGGTGTTATAAATGCTATTAACGTAGATTATCGTAAAATTATTAAAGAACGAATTTTATTAATGCAGGGAAAACCAGACATTATTATAATGGGGTCGAGTCGTGCAATGATTATTGATTCTTCTTTCTTCCCAAACAAACATATTTTAAATTGTAGTCTTCCTTCCGCAAATTTAGAAGATATTATTGCAAATTATCAGGTACTTTACGAAGCTAAACAACTTCCTGAAAAACTTATTTTATGCCCTGACCTTCATTATTTTAATGCGTATGCGAAAAGTAACTTTCATCTATTTCAAGAGTTTGACAATGCTATGGAACGTATGGAAATAGTCCAAAATACTACGTTAAAAGACCTTATTGTTAAATGGATAGACCCACGGTATTTTCAGATACTTTCTCCAGGTTATTTTCAAGAATCTATTCGATTTCTTCCTGCATGGGTAGTAGGTAAAATTCCTCGTCCTAAGCCTATTGAACATTATGAAACAGAAGAAAAGGTTATTCGACCAGATGGTAGCATTATTTATGAATCCTCACGCCGTCAAAGGACACAACAGGAAATTGAATTAAAAGCGGAACGTTATGCCTTTAAACATCCCGAAGGTTTAATCAATTACAGGATATTAGACCCAACTCGAAAACAAATTTTTGAAAATTTCTTGAAAATCGTAAAAAAAGATGGCGTTGAAATAGAAGTAATTTTTATCCCTATTCATCCACGTTCGTATGAGATTCTTTCTCAAAATAAAATATATAAAATCATCATTGATGTAGAAAAATATATGAGGAAAGTTTTTAGTTCATTTGATATACCTGTTTACGGTAGTTTCGATGCGACAAAATGTGGATGTAATTCTACAGATTTTTATGATGCAGTCCATGCCAAACCTGAAGCAATTAAACGAATACTATCCCTTTATCAATAATAAACCTCTTATAAAAACTCATTAGTTAAATTCATGCCTAAAAAGGAAACTATTTTAAGGTTTCACTTAAAATGTTTAGCAATTCTTCATGAATATAACCATTCGTTGCAATAATTCCATTATTTTTTGAAAATAAATGAACAGGCGTTCCATCTATTTGTGTAATTTTTCCATGTGCTTCTTCCAAAATCAATTTGCCAGCTAAAAAATCCCACGGTTGCAATGAAGCATGAACATAAGCATCTGCAATTCCCATAGCGACCTGTATTAACGCTAATATTGCAGAGCCAATACAACGAACCTGTCCAAAGTAAAGCAATGGATTTATGAAAAAAGGGAGTCTTTCTTTTCTTGACGATTTTCTACCAAAATCCAATTGGACACATGCCTCATTTAAATCTTTCTTGGTAGAAACCTCTATCCTTTGTCCATTACGCCATGCTCCTTTCCCCTTTTCAGCAATAAATACATCTCCTGTAATAGGTACTAAAACACCAGAACAAACCAATTCACCCTTATTTGCAAATGCAATCGCTACTGCAAATGCTGGGAAATAACTCCTTACAAAATTTGCAGTTCCATCTATAGGGTCAATAATCCAAACACGCTCTTTACAATTTTCACTATATTGTGAGAAACCAGCCTCTTCACCGATAACAAGGTCTTCAGGAAAAATCTTCTTTATTTTTTTCACAAAAGAGCTCTGAACAAAGAGGTCTACTTCTGTCAAAAAGTCTGTTGCATCTCTTTTCGTTGAGATAGTTAATTCCTCTTTCCTTTTATAACTATCAACAATATAAGGCGCTATTTCAACAAAAAACTCTTTTATAATTTCTACTTCTGTTTTCTTCATAAACCACCCTTGTTGCCTTAATTATACATAAAAAATGGTTTTACTATTATTATAGATAAAAGTACCTCCCTAATCAGATATATATCCTTCGGGATTTTTTGTGAGTATAGTCCAGGAGGCTTTATCAACCCATTCATATAGTTTTTCTATTGTTAAACTTAATGTATACCATACAGGAACAAATTCTAATGTGATTTGTCCATGAAGATTATAACGGAATTGTGAATAACTCCATATACTTAAACCTAAAACTTTATGAAATAGAATACCCGAGAAATATTCCACAATAAAAATTATCAACATGTAAACAAATGCCCTAAAGGGGAAAGGAATACCTTTTGCTCTCATAGGATTCCTAAGCCATGGAGTTAAAATTCCTATCAAACCGTAATCAAATATCATCCATAGGGATGTATGCCCTCTTAAATTCACATTATTATTAAAAATCAAACCATCAATACTCGACATAAATACTTCTAAAACTAAACCAAATAATGCAAAAATTATAAAACGAACAAGCATTCTTTTGTAATAATTCACCATTGTACTACCTTATTATATATCGTGTAATTTGTATTGGATTAAAAAGTTTCTGTGACAGATTTCTACAACATTTTTATAATCAACAATTGATTATTGTAGATTATTTGGTGCTTGTAGACTTCATTAATCACAAGAATGTTTCATTTTCTTCGTGCTATAGGTAAGTCGAAGCCAAAAATACTTCCTTTGCCGAGCTGACTTCTTACAAACACCCTTCCCCCATGGCTCTCGATAACCTGACGAACGATATATAAGCCTAAACCAGAACCCGTAGTATCAACTCCTTCAATTTTCTGTTGTTTTAACCTAACAAACTCTTTAAATAGTTTTGGTATATCTTCTTGTGATATACCAATCCCATTATCCTCAACTTCAACTCTCACATAAGAGGAATGAGTAAATACTCGAACAATTATTTTGCCATTCTGTGGAGTGTATTTGATAGCATTTGTTAAAAAATTAAGAATAGCCTCACGTATTAGCCGTTGAATACCTAATATATATATCTTTTTTTCAGGCAAATCCACTTTTATTGTATGTTTCTTACTTGCTATTAAATCTTGATTTTCTTCAAGAATTTTTTCAATGAGGCTATTTAACTCAAATTCTTTTGCTTCTCTTAATAAGTCAGCATTTTCCATTACAGAAAGATTTTCTAAGTCATGTAGAAAGGATACCAATTCATCAATTCGTGTTAGTGAGCGTTGAACCCAAGATTGTTGCGTTTCATTTAGTTCTCCTCCATAACCATAAAGTAAATTCTGCAAATGCATGGCTATTGCAGAAATGGGAGCCCTTAAATTATGTAAGGCTATTTGCAAAAATCCTTTTCTCTGATCACATAACCTTTCCAAATCTTTGTTAATTCTTACAATTTGTCTTTGCCCTTCTCTCAGGAAATACATCAAATGAGTTGTAAGTGATGCGGTCAAAAAGAATAACAACCCTTGAACAACAGCCACCGTTATGATATATGTCCCCGTAGGTGGAACATTTGATGGAACTGCTCCTATTGGGTAAATAGGGGGAATCCATTGTTGCCAACTAACAATTGCTAATGCTAAAAAAAGTAAATACCCATAAGCTGTATAAACAAACGCAATTAAAGGGCTAAACAAAATACTGGTTATGATTACATGAAAAATAAAAAATGTCTGAAAAGGAGAATATACACCCCCAATTAACCATATAGCAATTGTTAGAAATAAAAAATCAGTGGCTATTGATAAATGTAAAATAACAACAAGCAAAAGATGATATTTTTTTGATTTTTCCTTTTTCTTTCTTGCTGGAAATGCAATTGCAAAGTTTACTGTATTCACAAGAAATAGAAGAATCGCTAACAGAATTAAAGCCTTGTGATTTAACTCATAAATTTTTAACACATATTTCGCAAAAAGTGAACCTACAACAATTAAAAAGGAAACAAGAAATCGAACAATCGTAAAGTCATATAATTGGTCTTCTAATCGAAGGCTATGTAAAAAAACAGGGAACGAACCTTCTTCATCACGAAGAAAAAAACGAATTAGTTTAGATAATATCGATTGAGAATATTTCCCAGTCGAATTTGTCATTTATTTCCTTCAGAATATGAATTCATATAATAGTTATTATATAAAAAAACGGAGCAAAGCTCCGTTTTTAATATTAGTCAGAAAGGGGCTATTTATTATGCTACACCCAGTTTTGCTTTTAATGTCGAAATCAGAACCTTCGGGTCAACAGGCTTCTGGAAAATCCCAGCCAGTCCTAACTCGCGGGCATCTATGTTGTATCGAACCGCATCACCTGCGGAACTCAACATATACATCGGTCCGGGATATTTATCTTCTTTAAGTTTTGTTGCAACTTGACTTCCTGAATCTACATTTTCCATCATCAAGTCGATGATAACCGCATCTGGTTGTATCCTTTGAACTGCCTTTAAACCTTCTTCTCCGTTAGCCGCCTCTCCGACAACAAATCCGGCGGATTCTAACATAACTCTTAATGCAGAACGAATATCAGGGTCATCATCAATAATAAGAATAACTTTCTTTTGTTCCATGTTCCCTTCTCCTTTGTTGATTTAATATTTTATTTAGATATTGCCATGCTAATTCAAGATTATCGTTTGCTTCTTCAGTAATCCCTTCACCTATCGTAAAATCATAACCTCTAATACCTAACATCCATGTTTCTGGTGCAGAACCAAAATATTCATCACAAATAGCGACTACTGATTCTGCATTCAGAGAATGTGTTGTAAAGGTTATATCTTTAGAAGGGAATACTCTCTTTATGTAAAAAGGCTCTTCACCTTCTTTCGTTGCATCTACAAATATTACTTTATCATAGTTTGCCAGTTCAGCAGCCAATTCGACATTTAACTGGTAATCTGCATCGGTATCAATATTGACTTGGGTCATCTGTTGAATACGTTGGACAAATAAGTGTCCTAACACATCATCATGACGCCCAGGATTCCCATATCCGAAGATAAGTATTTTATCATCCTCTGATACGTTCATGAACAACCTCACCTTCATGGTTCATTATTTGCACATGCAATGGCATCTGTCCTAACGCATGGGTTGCACAACTTAAACATGGGTCATAAGCACGAATACCTACTTCAATAGTATTCAACAACCCTTCCGTTATTTCAGACTTCCCTTGCAAATAATCCTTTGCAAGAACATTTACAACCTGATTCATAGGTTCATTATTATTGGTCGTAGATACAATTAGATTTGCAAGAACAATCTGGTCATTGTCATTAATTTCGTAATGATGGAATAATGTTCCACGTGGAGCTTCTATCAATGCAACACCGCGTTTCTGTTTCGTTCCCTGAGTAATTAGATTTGTCCCCTGCAAATCAGGGTCGTTTAACAAATCTTTTATTTTCTCAGCAGAGTGTAACATTTCAATTAATCTCGCCCAGTGATATGCCATAGAAGCATTTATAGGCTTTCCACCTGTCAATGACATTAACTCCTGTCGTTCTTTCTCTGCTAATGGCGTATCAATAAAATCACAGTTGTTAATTCTTGCTAATGGCCCTACACGATACCATCCCTTTTCTTTTCCCAAAGAACGAATAAACGGGAACTTCATATAACTCCACGGACGAACTTCTTCAGCAATATAATCAAGATAATTTTCGGGCTTAACCATATCAAAGATTATTTTTCCATCTGCTGTTTTAGCCCTTAATAAACCATCATACAGGTCAAGACAGCCATCTTTACGAACTATACTTAAATGATTGGAATCAAAATACCCAAATTTAAGGAAAAAGTCTAATTTCTCTTTTACTATTTTTTTACATAATTCAACGGACTCTAAAGACCATTTTATAATGGTATCAATATCCTTCAGAAAGCCATCTCTTTCTTCAATAGATAGATTTTTATTGATGCCACCGGGAATAGCACCTGTCCCATGCACTTTCTTCCCCGCAGTGGCTTTTATAATCTCCTGACCATATTTTCTCAATAACACGGCCTTTTTTGCCGTTTCCGGGTCCGCTTTTATCACACCAATCACATTTCTTTGTTCAACCGGTGCATCAAATCCAAATAATAAATCAGGAGAACAAAGATGGAAAAAGTGTAGTGCATGAGACTGTAAAGTTTGTCCATAGTGCATAAGCCTTCTCATCTTTTCTGCGGTAGGAGTTAGCGTTGTTGCTCCTACAATAACATCAGTTGCTTTTGCTGCACAGAGATGATGGCTTACAGGACAAATTCCACAAAGTCTTTGAACGATAGTTGGGGCTTCCCAATAAAACCTTCCTTGAACAAAACGTTCAAATCCACGAAATTCTATAATATGGAAACGGGTCTGTTTCACATTTCCTTTTTCATCTAAAAGGATAGTAACTTTCCCGTGTCCTTCTACCCGTGTAACGGGATTTATTACGATTTTTCTTCCTGTTGTTTTTGTGCTCATAGAACTGCCTCCTGAAATTAATCAAATTTTATTAGTTCATAATCAAGACTTAACGGTTCACCTTTTAATAGGGCAACCAGTGCATTCCAAATTGTATCCGCTGAAGGTGGACAGCCTGGCAAGAAATAATCAATTTTGACTACTTCATGACAGGGATACACCTTATCTAATAAAACAGGGATATCTGGGTCATTAGGAATAACACCTGTATTCTCACTCTTTACTGTGGGTCCATTCAGATAGGCTTCTTCCAGACATTCCTTTAACGGAACTAAATTTCTCATAGAAGGGACTCCCCCAGTTAAAGCACATGCACCAATGGCAACCAGAATCTTACAATGTTTCCTAAACTCCATCAGTATCTCTGCATTCTCATCATTACTTATACCACCTTCAATAATCCCAATATCCACAGGTTTAGTAAAATTTTTTATATCATTTATAGGGGACTTGTTAAATTCCACTAATTCAACAAGGTCTAAAATGCGTTCGTCAATGTCTAAAATAGACATATGACATCCAAAACACCCTGTAAAATGGGCTGTTGCTATAACAGGTTTACTCATAACTCCATTCCTTTCCTGTTTATGATTTCACTTTTTTTGTTTCTATATCGGAACCAATCGGTTTTTTGTCGTATGGTCTTTTTCCAACAGGAGTCAAATATCCTTGCCGTTTAACTACAAGACATCCTGTAGGACAAACAGACATTGCTTTGTCGTCTTTGGTCAAGTTGGTATCTTTTAGTCCATCATTGGAATTCACCGAAATACGCATGTTAATACCACGATTCTCGAAACCAAATACATTTTTCTTATCCAGATGCATAGATGCTCTTACACAACGACCACATAAAACACAGCGATTCCTGTCCAAATAGACATCTGGATGGGTAGCATCCAACTCTCGTTGAGCATATAAGTAAGGCATCTGGGGCGTTAATAATCCGAGACGATATGCCAGAGCCTGTAGCTCACATTTTCCTGCAACTTCGCATGATGGACAGAAATGATTTCCTTCTACAAATAACATCTCAATAATGTTTCTTCGTAAACTATTTAATTCTTCCGTATCATTCTCTACAACAATCCCTTCTGCGACCGGATATGTACACGAATTAACAGGCCTTCCATTTACCTTTACTGTGCAAACACGACAATGCCTCCAGGAGGAAGGTCTTTTAAAATAGCATAGCCTCGGGATATAAATTCCGGCGTCATCTGCCGCTTGAATGATGGTTTTATCTGGCGAGGCTTTAACCTCAACACCATCAATTGTAAAAGTAACTAATTCTTTACTCATTATTTTACTCCTTCCATAGTTCTTCCACTTGCTTCTATTCCTACTTTCATGGCTTTTTGTAAATCAAAGGTTAACAATTTCCCATCTTCTTCCTTAATTTTTTCTGCATACAGATCTGCAAAGTCGTAAATGGTTGTTAATATTGGATTTGCAGATGTTTGTCCCAATCCACAACGACTCATAGCCTTAACTGTTTGTGCTATTCTTCTCAAGTCAGCAAGGCTTTGAGCTGTGCCTTTACCGTCAAGAATTTGCCTTAACTTCTTTTCGAGTAGTGTGGTTCCTGCACGACATGGCACACACCAACCACAAGACTCCTCTACAAAAAACTCTATAAACTGATACATACACTCTAACAAATCCCTATTTTTGCCAAAAATCATAATGGAACCACCTGTAGGAAGGTCTTCAAATGAAATTCTCCGACCAAAATCTTTCGGAGCTACACACTTACCAGATGCACCACCTACTTGAACTGCTTGGGTATCTTTGGCTCCTACCAGTTCCAATAAGCTTTCTATTGTTATTCCATATTCGACCTCATACACTCCTGGATGTTCACAATCACCCGAAACACTGAGCATTTTTGTTCCTGTAGAGTCTTTTGTACCAATCTTTGCAAACCAATCACCACCTTTTTCTAAAATACGTGCTGTACAACATAATGTTTCTACATTATTTACAGAGGTAGGTTCATTCTTATATCCCTTTTGGACAGGGAATGGAGGTCTATCTCTTGGAGCACCACGTTTTCCTTCGAGCGATTCTATCAGTGCCGATTCTTCTCCACATACATAAGCACCTGCCCCCAATTGAATACGAATATCAAAATTAAAGTCCTCTCTACCACAAATATGTTCTCCAAGAAGCCCTAAATGTCTTCTTTTTGCTAATACCTTTTCTAAACTTTCTAACAAATATGCATACTCCCCACGGAGATACATAATTCCTTCTTTCGCTCCTATGGCATATCCTGCAATGGTCATGCCTTCAAAAACGAGGTCTGGATATTCTGTATGAATAACACGGTCTTTGAATGTCCCAGGTTCGCCTTCATCTGCATTGCAAATCAAATATCGGATAGGCGATTTCTGTTTCCGACAAAAATCCCATTTCATTGCTGTTGGGAACCCCGCACCACCTCGTCCACGAAGGCGTGATTTATTTATCTCTGCAATAACTTCCTCAGGCTTCATATTTAATGCTTTTCTTACCGCTATTCCACTTTCCAATGGAGCACAAATTACGTCGCCTTCCTTTTTTAAGTTTAATTGAACTCTTGCCTGCGGTAATTCAGATACATCCTTCCCCGATTTAAGCTCTTTAATAATCTGTTTAGTATCAGATGGTTTTAAATTGGTTAACGGGACAAAGTTAATTAGTGCTCCAGGTGCCTGGTCACTCAATCCGATGCATGATGTGTGCAATAAAGTAAACAGCCCATCGGAAGTTGTCTCTCCAAACTTAATTCCTAATTCTTTTTCAAAGGCTTTTCCTACTTCATCGGCTCCTTTCATCCGTTCAACTACTGCATTACACAGTCGAATAACATACTTTCCTAAAGGTTTTTTTGGTAGAAAGGAATAAAAACTAACCATGTCCCGAACCTGAACAAGTGGTATGTTCAGCGACATTGCCATGGCTTCGACCATTTCCTCAGAAATATAACCAAATTCTTTGACAACATCTTTGGCTATATTCATGAGGCATCCTCGGTCACAGCCATATCTTGTGGCTATTTCTTTAATTTTTTCACGGTAATGATGGCTCATAACAATCTTACTCCTAAAAATTTGTTTTTTGTATTAACTTACCGTTAAGTATACAACTATATTACTCTATCATATTTATCATTATATTTCAAATTGGATTAGTTACTATTCTCTTATATTGATAATTATATTAAACCAACTCAGAACCCTTATAAATTAAGTCTATAAGGCAATAATAAGCAAAAAGAAGAAATTACAACTTTTTGTTTTGTTATTACGATAAATTAAAATGGTAATACTGTTACTTATTTTTTAACACATAAGTTAATCCTAAACTTTTACTTTCATTTTTGCTTTATATTAGATATATGGGATAAAATATAAGCCTATTTTGTTAAATTAAAGCTAAATGCTGAGGACATTTTATGTTTGATTTTAAGGATTTTTCGCAGTTAGGAAGCTTATTAAAAGAAGCCATGCAAGTAAAGCAAAAAATTGATACACTTAAAGAAGAACTTGCAAAGGTTGAAGTCGAAGGAGAATCGGGTGGTGGTATGGTAAAAGTAAAAATGAATGGAAAATTTGAGGTATTAAACTTATCAATTTCAGAAGAGCTTTTTTCAGAAGCCTTTGCAGACAAATCCCTCATAGAAGCCATGGTCCTATCAGCAATTAACATAACATCAGAAAAAGTGCGTGTTCTTGCGAAAGAAAAGATGAAAGAAATCGCAGGTGGAATAGAAATCCCAGGATTGTTAGATTAGTGAGAATATTATTTTTTGGAACACCTGAAATAGCAATACCTTGCTTAGAAAAAGTCTGCACAAACTTTAAGGTGGTTGGCGTTGTTTGTCCGCCAGACAGACCCAGTGGACGTCATCTTCGTTTAACTCCTCCCCCGATAAAAGTTTCTGCTGAAAAAATGGGGTTACCTGTTTTTCAACCCGAGAATGTAAATGACCCTATAGCATTAGATATATTTAGAGAGTTAAAACCTGACCTTGGTGTTGTATTCGCTTTTGGAAGTTTTCTTAAAAAGGACCTGTTAAATCTTCCGACAGTTGGTTACATGATAAATTTACATCCAAGTTTATTACCACGATGGAGAGGACCTTCTCCTATTCAAACTGCAATTATAGAAGGAGACAAAGAAACTGGTGTAACTGTAATGAAAATCTCCATGAAGATGGATGCAGGAGATATTTTACTTCAAAGAAAAGTCCCGATTGATGAAAATGAGAATGCTTTAGAACTCTCCGAAAAATTGTCCCATATTGGTGCTGATTTAATGGTTGAAGCGATCCATCTAATTAATTCTGGAAAGGCTATTTTTATCCCACAAGATGAATCAAAAGCAACATATTGTCATCTTATTGAGAAAAAAGATGGTATTATTCATTGGGCATGGGATGCACAAAGAATTCATAACCTTGTCCGAGGTTGTATTCCCTGGCCCATAGCATTTACGAAATTAAACGGTGAAATCATACGAATCCATAAGACAGAAATAGTACATTATGATCACAATATATATAATAGTGAAAAACCAGGGACAATATTAGAAATAAAAAAGGATAAATGTTTAGTTAACACAGGCAAAGGAGTTATTGGAATTTGTATGCTACAAGCGCCAAATAGAAAACCTCTACCATTTAATGAATATATAAAAGGAAATCACTTACAAGTAGGCGAACTATTTGAGGATATAGTATAAATGGAAAAGGCCGACATTGTACGAGCCGGAATAATCAATACATTGTTACGATGGGAAACCTCAAAATTACCCATTGATGAATGTATATCAAGAACGCTTCAAAGGAAAGCTTATAGTTCAAGAGGTCGTCGATTTTTTGCGCATATTGTTTATGGGACCATTCGCAATCTTGATTTATTGGACTACATTATCTCTCAGTTCTTTAATAGTACTTTGGATACTTTACCACGACCTATTCTATATATTTTAAGGATTGCTGTTTTTCAATATTATTTTTGTTCTCAGGTAACTATTCCTGCCGCAGTTCATACATCGGTTGACCTTGCTCATATTTTTGGACATGCAGGATTAGCCAGAATGGTTAACGCTGTATTGAGAAAACTACCTGAAAAGTTTGAAGATATCGAATTACCTTCTAAGGAAACCGATTTCTTAGATTACCTATCCATTCGTTATTCAATCCCCATTTGGATTTTAGAGGAATTTATAAAAAGATTTGGTGAAGAGAACGTTGAAGAATTTGCTATTTCTGTTTCTGAAATTCCCTTCATGTCAATAAGAACAAATACAATGCTTATTACACGTGAAGAGTTAGAAATACGATTAAAAAAAATTGGTATTGAGGCACAACACCTAACCCCAATTCCTGAAGAACTATCGCTCAATTCAACATACTTATTAACAAATTGTCCTCTAATGAGACAAGGGTTATATACAATTCAAGACCCTGCATCTATGTTAAGCGTTCATGCCCTCAACCCACAACCAGGGGATATTATCTTAGACATCTGTTCAGCCCCAGGTACCAAAACAACTCATATTGCCCAATTAACAAAAAATAGATCCAAGATTTTTTCAGTTGAAATTCATCCAGGAAGAATTCAAAGGATTTTTGAGAATATCTATAGATTAAAATGTGAAAACATATACCCTATATGTTCCAGCGGAACATTCTTACCGTTCCCAAATGAAACTTTCGACCGTATCCTCGTAGATGCTCCTTGTTCAGGTTTGGGAACTTTAAGGAGAAATCCAGATATTAAATATACTATAAAAAAGGATGCGTTAAAACGACTACCTAATTTGCAGAAAGAGATTTTAGAAGAAGCCTCTCGAGTATGTAAAAAAGGTGGAATTATTGTATATTCTGTATGTACGTTTACTGAAGATGAGACTCTTGGAGTAGTGAATGAATTTATAAAAGAAAAAAAATTAATACCTATAAATGCACCGGAGTGGCTTGATTCGTGGAAAATTCAGACAGGACAATATCAAACCCTACCACTAAAAAATCTTTGGGACGGATTCTTTTTGACAGTCTTTCAAAAGCCATAATTAACTTTGTCCTATTTTTCTTTAGTTTAATTTTATGGCTCATCCAGTGGTCTTTAGCTTTGATAATATTTACCGCTGTCATTGCAGGAACAGGTTATTATGTTTATACCCAAGCATTGAGTGGTGGAAAATATATCATTGTCCCTAAAATAACCGATATCCCTGTAATGGAAGCTTCCAAAAAACTAACAGAATTGGGTCTTGAATTAGGACCGTACATACCCGTAGTTCATGATACTGTCCCAAAATATTACATTATCAGCCAAAAACCTGAAGCTGGAAAGGTCGTTCGTATCGGTAGAAAAGTGTTTCCAGTCGTGAGTGCAGGTCCATCAACTGAAAAAATTCCCGATTTAAGAGGAAAATTATTAAATGAGGCTCAACAGATTATTGAATATAACAGTAAATTTAAATTAGGAAACATAGCAAGGATTCCAAGGGATGAAGTTCCTGAAACTGTTATTGCACAAGACCCACCTCCAGATACTGATGCAAGTCAAGGTACTATGATAAATCTTCTTATTAGTACTGGAAAACAATTAGAAACATATATTATGCCTAATATTGTAGGTAAACCTATACAGGAAGTTGAAGAACTATTAAAGCCTTATGACGTTAATCTTGTTCCAAATATCACAGATTCTCCAGAGGCACCTTCAGATATCGTTCTTGAACAGGACCCAGCACCAGACACACCAATTGTCCGTGGCCAAATGGTTATATACACAATAAAACTCTCTGGAACTACTTCGCTCCCAGATGCTCGCTATCAAGCAGAAGTGACTTATACCATGAACGAGGACTGGGCTGTAAAAGAAGTTCGCGTTGAACTTATCGACCGACACGGGAACCGTGAACTTGTTTGGTATAAACCGAGACTCTACGACACATTATCTCAAATAAGATATGTTCGCGGAACCCCTATAAATATAAAGGTCTCATATATCAGCAAAGCAACTGTTGAAATTTTTGTTGACAATATAAATGTAGCTTCCTATGAATTAGAAGGAGGCAATCCACCTCGTTTGATATCACCCAAATACTAAATAACCAAGATGGAGTATAGATAAAATGAAAAAAGAAGAAAAAATTAGAATAGCACCTTCCATCCTTTCATGTGATTTTAGTAAATTAGGAGAAGAAATAACTCAGTTGATAAATGCTGGGGCTGACTATATTCATTTTGATGTTATGGATGGACATTTTGTGCCTAACATTACCATAGGACCTCCAATTGTAGCATCATTACGTCGTTATTGTTCCGTTCCGATGGATGTACATCTTATGATTGATAATCCAGAAGAATACATAGAAACTTTTGCAGATGCAGGTGCTGACATTATTACTATTCATATTGAGGCGACAAATCATCCACATCGTTTGATTAACCAGATAAGAGACCTCGGGTGTAAAGCTGGTATAGTCCTCAATCCAGCAACACCCGAAAGTCGAATTGAATTTTTAGTAGAAGATATAGACATGGTATTAGTTATGACTGTTAATCCTGGTTTTGGGGGACAAAAATTTATTCCAGATATGCTTAGAAAAATTAAATCTATACGGGCAATGATTGGAGATAAAGATCTGGAAGTTGATGGTGGAATAGACCAATATACGGCGGGAGAAGTTATAAAAGCAGGTGCTAATATTTTGGTGGCAGGCTCTTATGTTTTCTCAAATTCCTCTTATAAAACAGCAATAAAAAACTTAAAAGAAAGTGTAAATTTTATTTGACTTTTTAAATTTATTTGTGTATAGTAATATTATGGAGTTTATAAAATTTAACCTTAATAAGAGGTGATAGATATGAGAAAGTTAGTGTTGCTAATTTCAGTAACCGTTGTATTAAGCCTTTTTATGGGCTGTCCCAACAATGGCGTGGTTAGCGATGGTGTGGTCATTTTGGACAAACTACCTGGTGTAACTGTAACTTCTGTGACACCAGATCAAATTTCACTAACATCACAGGGTGCCGTCCCAATAACAACAGGGGATATTGTCGTTGGACAAAATGGTGATACGGGCTATCTAAGAAAAGTAACGGCGGTGGGACAAAAAGGTAATGAGGTTGTTGCAATTACAGAGCCAGCCTCACTGGAAGATGCAGTACAAGAAGGTATGTTAATGACAACCGTTAAGTTTGATATAAATGATTTTAAGAAAGCAGGCGTTTTACCAAATGACGCAAAAGCAACTATAGTAAACTTTAGTGGGAAAGAGATATATCGTGGTAATGGTATATTAATAACTGTTGATAAAGGTATTTTAGATTGCACACCACAAGTTGCATTGATTGCCGATTATAAAGCATTTCAACTAAACAAACTTGACTTAACAACAACAGGAACAATTACACTAACCATCGACCTCAAAGTTGCCCTTGACAATCAAACACCAATTTCTCAAGAGTGGGATATAATCCCGCCTATTGTCCATCCTTTTGTAGCCAATATTGGTCCAATTCCCATATATGGTAGAGTTACTTTACGTTTCCCATTCGGATTGGTAGCCCAGATGACAGGAGATACAAGTGTAAAATCAGGCTTTGATATAAAAGATACATTTACATTAAAAGCAGTATATGAATCAGGTAACTGGAACAATTCTAAAGCGGATTTATTTAACTTTACATTCGATGGCCATCCATTAACCTGGAATATAGATATTGGTGGAACTGCACAAGCATATATTAAAGCGATTGTCGAACTTACATTATATGAATCTGCTGAAGCAGAACTCTTTGGAAAACCCTATCTAACCTCAAATATTCATGTATTCCCTTCACCTGCAAGTATCGAAATTATTGGTGGATTTGATGGAGGTGCATATCTTGGGTTAAGTGTATTGGGACATAATATCGTAGGTAAAAGTTTTTACTGGAATGGCCCAAGCAAATTATTGTATAGAGGTGTCCAAGATTATTCAGACCCATTACCATGGACAAGCGGTTCGATTGATTTGTGGTAATATCAATTAATAGACATTAACCAATGTGACTTGAACAATATGTTCAGGTCACATTTTTTATTCACTCGAAAAAAATAAGGTATTTATATAAATATGACACTAAGAAAAAATGCGGCAATATTTACTATATTCTTATTATTTTTAACCCCCTATCTATATGCTCAACATCATTCTGCAGATTACAAACCGCCTTTTTATGTTATTCAATTATCAGAACTACTTCGCGTAATTCAAATATACAATTACGGTTCATACCATTGTTCCCCTGGTTCTGAAGATGGATATGCCTTAGGTCCAGGCAATAACAGTTGCCAACCTCATAATTCGGATTATAATCCTCAAAACTGGCAAATATCCTTTGATGAAGTTTTAAGATTAGTACAACTTTATAAGAGCGATTCATACAAAATAGATAGTACAGGTGAGGATGGTTTCCAATTAGGCACAGCAACTGAACTAACTCCAGGGACAAAGTCTCAATTTTTAGGGATAACGTTTGTTTGGATTCCATCAGGTTCATTTTATATGGGGACAACCAAATCCCCAAATGACTTAGTAAACCTTTATGGTGGAACCGCTTCACTTTACACTTCCGAATATCCTCAACATCTTGTAGTTATATCTCGCGGATTCTGGATGAGTGAAACAGAGATTACTCAACAACAATGGCAAAATATCATGGGTTATAACAATTCCAATAATAAAGGAGATAATCTACCTGTAGAAAATCTAACATGGGAAGAATGCCAAAAATTTATTGATAAAATAAATACTATGGGTTCAGGTACATTCCGTTTACCTACCGAAGCAGAATGGGAATATGCATGTCGAGCAGGTTCCACTACCGAATTCTATTTTGGTGACGATGCGTCACAATTAGATAACTACGGTTGGCATTACAATAACAGTAATTACCAAACACACCCTGTAGGCCAAAAACTCCCAAACGCATGGGGATTGTACGATATGCATGGGAATGTATGGGAATGGTGTCAAGATTGGTATGATGCTAATTATTATCAATACTCTCCATCTATTGACCCAAATGGTCCTGCATCAGGCAAATATAAAGTATTACGTGGTGGTACTTGTTTGCGAACATCTGCTCGTTGTCGTTCTGCTTTTCGTTCATGGAATGCCCCAGACTTATCTATGCCAGACCAAGGATTTAGAATATGCAAAATGCCAGATTAAAATTGTTGCCTCTTATCTTATTACTCACTGTGCCTTCCTTTTTTACTACATATATTTATGGATTATCTCTCACTACTACTCCCCTATTTTTTGAACCCAACTTGCATCGATTCTCATCTGATGTCCTGTTTTATTCCTCATCAACACCTATTTCTGTCGCATGTTATAAAGATTCCATTATCTTTCACGACATATACTCAAATATATATTTAAAAGTGAGTTTTAACAAAAGCAATACACAATCAATCTCTGGTAGCATATCCCTACCTTCATATTCATGTTATTTCGACAAATATTTCAATTCTAAAAATGTTCCCATTATATCGCCACATTACAAAGCAGTTATTTACAAAGAAATATATCCGAATATCGACTTATATCTTTATGAAAATAGTAAACATTTTGAGTTTGATTTCATCATTTATCCCCATGCTAATTGGAATCAAATTTCATTAAACTTTGATGTACTGTCACAAAATACATGGGTTCCAGTTATACCAAAATTATCTAATAATAAAATTATCATTACTTATAACAACTCTTACTTTGAGTTTTTTGCTCCTTGTGCTTTTCAATGGATTAATGGACAAAAAAGAACTATTCCAATTAAAATTCTCAATGATAATGGAATTAACTTTAATCTATCTGACTCAAATTTTAACCCCAATTATCCACTAATATTAGACCCTACGTTGCTTGCTGGAACATATCTTGGTGGTAATAATACCGATAAAATTATTGATGTAAAAGTAGACTCCGCAGGGAATATATATCTAATTGGTGAAACTAAATCTCCTAATTTTCCAACAAGTTATGGGGTGTTTCAAAGTAATTTTTTAGGTGGTGATATAACAGGAGATATATTTGTAACAAAGATGAACCCTACTGCAAACCAGATTTTATTCTCCACATTTTTAGGCGGTTCTGGTGATGACAGTCCAACATGTTTAGAAATTGACTCTTATCGCAACATTTACATAGCAGGTATTACATCCTCTTCGGATTTTCCTATTACCGCAAATGCATATCAAAATCAAAAAAGAGGGAATCGTGACAGCTTTTTTGTAAAACTAAGTTCTACTGGACAAAATTTAATATATAGTTCCTATATCGGTGGAAGTGTAGATGAAAGTATCATGTCTCTTGATATTTTGCCAAATCAGCAAGTGATATTAACAGGTTGGACACAATCCAATGATTTTCCTGTCGTAGGAGATTCTAATTTAAATTTAACATTCGGCGGAGGTGGTTTAGATGGTTTTTTGGTGAAATATGATTCTTCATTAAATTTATTATGGAGTGGTTACATTGGCACTTCTGGAATAGATTTATGTAAAACAGTAAGGTATTATAACAATACATTTATTTTAGGAGGATATACATCATCTCAGAATTTCCCGACTACTTCAGGAACAATACAACCTAACTACAGAGGGGGATATTATGATTCGTTTATTATGACATTATCCGCTGAAGATACGTCTCTCATTGCCTCAACGTTCATCGGCGGAAATTTAGCTGATTTATGTAATGATTTGTGTTTAGACTCCAATGGAAACATATACATAACAGGAGAAACCTCATCATCAAATTTTCCTGTTACCATTTCTTCATTCCAAGTAAGTTATGGAGGGGGTGAAAAAGATGCATTTGTAACAAAATTAAATCCGTCACTAAATCAAATCGTGTTCAGTAGTTACTTAGGCGGTAGCAAAACAGAATCAAGTCTTGGCATTTCATTGGATAGTACCTCTCGTGTGTATGTTGTAGGATATACATATTCTGGAGATTTCCCCGTAATTTATGGAACTTTACAACCTAATTATGGAGGGAATCAAGATGCTTTCTTTTCATGCTTTAATCAAAACGGAAGTTTGCTTCAATACAGCACATACTACGGAGGAAATAATGAAGAAAAAGCAAGAGCACTATTTATTACAAGTTCTAATGTAATGTATATGGTCGGTGAAACTGCCTCTACCATTTTACCTATAACATCAGGAACATATCAGACGACCTTTGCTGGTGGTAGTTCAGATGGTTTCTTAGCAAGTATCGATGTCTCATCTCCCTTAACAGAAGGAGAAGGACAAACAGAAGGTGGAAATATAGAAGGTACACCTGAAGGCTCCTTTGAAGGTGAAGGATTGCGCGTCTGGTTAATTGCACCTATTGAACGCACCTTAAATGAAGGAAGTTCCACAACATTTGTTATTGGAATTTCTGGATACATTGGCACCGTTAACTATCAATGGCAATTTAAGAGTTCTTCAGGTGAAGAATATACCCCCATTCTTTACTCTAATAGCCCCATGTTAACATTAAGAAATATAAATTTAAGCTCTGCTGGATTCTATCGTTGTAGAGTTTCTGATTCACAAGGAACTGTTTTTTCTTCACCATTTAAATTAAATGTAATTTCTCAAACGGAAGGGACTCTTGAAGGAGGAACAGAAGGAGGGAATGAAGAGGGAAATATAGAAGGAGAAGGAAATATAGAAGGCAACAATGAAGGTATATTAGAAGGGATAACTGAAGGTTCTGTTGATGGCACAACAGAAGGAATAATCGCAGAAGGTGAAGGGAACGCATCCGAAGGTAACATTGAAGGAGAAGGTGATGGTGAAGGTAGTCTAAATTCTCCATGTAACTTGGAAATTCAGGGTTTAGAAACCCACAGTCTTCTAATGGACATGGCACAAAATATTTACTATATTTTTGTACCAATTGAAGGCACATTAAACGATATTATCATTAACATTTCCCTTACCCATGATGATTTACGACAAATATTAATTCAACTTATTTCCCCAGCAGGAACAGAATTATTTTTAATGATTTATCCTTCACAAGGAGGAACCATATTAGACAATGTATTTTTTGATGATTATGCAGAAATTAGCATTACTGAAGGAACAAATCCTTTCGCTGGAAGTTATAAACCTATAGGATTTCTGGGCGTTTTAAAAGGTGAACATATCTACGGGATGTGGACATTGCGTATCGTGGACTCACAAACGGGTGGAAGAGGTTATCTTGAATCGTGGAAACTAATATTTAACACATATTCATGTAATAATGCCGAAGGACAAAATCCAGAAGGAGAAATGAACGATTATCATTCTGCGGACATAAACCATGACTATACTATTTCATTACCAGAACTATTAAGGGTTATTCAGATATTCAACTCTGGTTCGTATCACTGTGACATAACAGGAGAAGACTTTTTTGGATTAGGTACTGGAGACCAAAATTGTGTTAGGCATACTTCTGATTACCTCCCCCCTTATTGGACAATAACCCTACCAGAGTTACTACGACTTATACAACTATTTAATGTCGGCGGTTATCGTGTTTGCTCTGATAGTGAAGATGGTTTTTGTTTGCCTGAGTAAGAAAATAAACTACTCAATTTCAGCAAAACCTATTTCCAATAAGTTATTTGCAATCCTAAACCTTTCTGAAGACTTTTTAGCCCCTAATACAACACTTATCAACCTTTTATTTGCTCTTTTTGCTGTAGCAACGATACAGTGCCCAGCAGATTTCGTATATCCCGTTTTTATCCCATCGCAACCGACTGTTAAAAATAACAACTCATTCGTATTATCTCTCTCAATTCCTTCCTTTTCGAGAATAAGCTTCTTCTTTGATGTCCATGACAAAATTAATGGATATTTACAGCACTCTTTGGCAAGTATTGAAATGTCATTGGCTGTTGTTTTGTCTAAATCGAGACCAGATTTAACAGGGTAACCATTAACAGTGTGATATACTGTCGATTTCATACCTAATTTTTTTGCCATATCATTCATCTCTTGAATACATTCTTCTTTGGATTTCCATAATGTCTGTGCTATCAATTCTGCTGATGTATTAGAGGATATTATAGCAATCGCATCCATTAACCAAGACAATTGATATTCCTTATCAGAGGCTATAATAATATCCATCATGTTCTGTGGATATATAGTTTTCTTTACTTTGACTATCTCATTAAGTTCAACTTTACCTGTATTAACTTTTTGTGCTACAAGATACATCAACATCATCTTTACTAAACTGGCAGGTGAACGAACTAAATCAGCATATTCTTGTAATAATATCTTATTATTATTCACATCTAAACATAACTCACTAATCGGTGTTGTATCCTCATTTTTTGGTGTTGTTTTCTTTATCCTTGTTGCACCAGTTACCATTACAAAAGAATGAGTTATAAAATCTCTTCTTGAATATTTTTTTAACTTTATTCTCGGCATATAACTAATTCTTACTTGTCGTTATTTCTTCAGTGTTTTCTTTTTTTAACAATTCCATCAACATTCCAATAAGAAACGGTTTATTCAATATTTTACCTTTTAGCTGATATGGTGAATCTTCAAATCTCAAATTATTTCCTGATAAAATATATATAAGTTTAAATCCATTCTTTTCTTCTAAATCGTGTAACTTGTCCTTTTCTTCTTTCGTTAAGTCGTCCAAATCTATAATTATTGCATAAGGTTTAAACTTCTCTATCCACGTCACAATATCGATATATTTTTCTAAAAAGATACAATTCTCGTCGTTATCACTTAATGCCCAATTTATAAATTCTCTCAACATATTTTCAGGCTCATAAACTAAAATCAACCTCTCTTTTTTATGATCTGTTTTGTCAGGTAGTGATAGTGCTTCTACTCTTTCACCCGATAATATTCTATTTATTAATTCAATTAACAATTTTGCAGAAAATGGCTTTTCTAAAAAGCATATTTTTTCATTTATATGCCTTACATAATCAGTACTAATCTTTATTGCTTCGTCAATTAATATTATTATGTCAATACCTTCAAAAACATATTCTTCTTCAATCTTATGTACCAAGGATAAAATATGTTCTGCTTCCTGTTCGTATGTATTTATTAAAATCAAATCTGGTTGTTTTTCAGTAACCATACGTGTTAATTCATAAATATTTTTTACTCTTTCCATTTTACTTTGTATTTTGACATCTATACTTGATAAAGCGTTATATAAAGCAGTTTCATTGTCTACTAAAATTATTTTATTTGTAATTTGTTCTCCTTTTATTTCTTCCATAACATTAAAAATACTATCAGGTAAAATTACTGTAAATTTACTTCCTTTCCCAGGGACACTATAAACTTCTATCTTCCCGTGATGAGCATCTACAATTCCTTTAGCAACTGCCAGACCAATTCCTGTTCCTTCATACTTTCGTGTAGGAGAACTATCCACCTGGAAAAACTTTTCAAATATTTTTTCGTGGAATTCAGGTGGAATACCAATTCCTGTATCTGAAACGGATATTTCTAATGTTGTGCCCTCCCTTATATTAGCTGAAATCTCTACACAACCACTTATTTCTGTAAATTTAACTGCATTATTTAATAATATACCGATAACCTGACTTATTTTTTCTCTATCTGCACATACATATATATCATTATCTCCATTTAACCACTTTAATTCCAGCTGTTTAGCAATCACTTTTGGTCTAATAAATGATATATTTTCTTCCATAAGTTCATTTATAGAAAATAGTTTCTTTCTTATTTGGAGTCCTTTAATCTCCATTCTGCTAAACTCTATCATCTCATTTACCATTCTTAATAATCGTTGGGTATTCCTTTGCATTGTTTTTATAGAATGCTCCTGATTTGGAGTTAATGGACCCAAAGAAGAGGATAATAGCATTTCTATGTAACCTTGAATTGTACTTATGGGCGTCCTTAATTCATGACTAACATTTGAAAGGAAAGCATCTTTGTTTTTCCCATATTGTCTTAATTCTTCATTAAGTTTTTCTAATTGTTTTGTCCTTTCTTCCAACTCACTTTGCATCTTCTTTTGCTGTCTTAAATCCGAAATAACCAAAGAATACTTGTATTCATTCTCATTGTCAGCTGGAATTATGGATACAGAAACTAAGGTTGGCACTTCTTTGTACCCACAACATAAAAAATTGACTTCTTTTCGTCGTTCGACACCAGAAGCATCGAGTATAGATAGTAATTTGACCAGATTTATTTTATCTAATAATTCATATATACTCTTTCCTATAATCTGTTCTCTTTCGCTATTGAGCATTGAACAAAAACAGTCATTCACCATTATTATTTTGTGCTGACTATCAAGCAATACAAACCCCTCATTCATTGTCAATATAAGTTGTCTCAAATTCTCTTCGGATTCTCTTAATTTCCGTGTTTTTTCCTCCGCTATTTTTTCCAGTTCCTCTGCATGCTTTCGCACCTTCTCTGACAATACTTTCAACTCCGTTATGTCCTTTACTGTGGCAAGAATTGCTTTGTGTCGACCTTTTCTATCAAAAATAGGTGTTCCATGAATCCAGAAATATTTTCTTTGCTGGTTAATATCTATTTCTATCTCATACTCTCCACTAATTCCATATCCTCTTGTTAACCATTTTCTACCTATTTCCTGCACATTATACTTTCTTGCCATTTCTAACACAGACATCCCAATAATTTCTTTCTTGGATACCGATAAGAATCTACAAAATTGCTCATTTACATCTACGATGGTGCCATCAGGACTGCTTAAAACAAATCCTTCTGAGATATGTTCCGTCAACACCTTAAACCGTTCAGCAATCTCTTCGATATTTTCACTTCGACGAACTAATATAATTGCAAACATTAACATCCCTAAAAGGAAACTGCCAATCCCTATCATTTCAGATATCCTACGTATTCCCTCAGGTAATGACTCATACCAATAAGGATTTAATGTAGTGCCTGTAAGTACCCAAAAACCTGCTGATACCAATAATATTATGCCTAATACTAAAAAAACTCTTTCTATAAATGTTGTATGGTATTTACTTAAAAAAAGGATGGTAAAGAAAGGAGGAATGACAATAGAAATAGCACCCGCAATATATTTCATCAACTCCGAAGTTATAATCTCTTGAGTTATAAATAATCCACCAAAACCAACTATAAATGGTAAAACCAATGATAAAAGTCGCTCACGAGACTTAATTACTGCTGTTCTTTCTTTCATCTATTGTTTCCTTATTAGTTCATCATTCTTTATTTTTTATTATTCTTTTAACGATATCGTCACATCTCTCATTTTGTACATTTTTACTATGACCTTTTATCCATTTCCACGTTACAATATGTCTATCTATCAGCGATTTCAATTCAAACCATAAATCAGCATTTTTCACGTCACCTTTAGTTGTTTTCCATCCATTATCCATCCATTTAGGCAACCATTCTGTCATCCCCTTTTTTAAATATTCTGAATCTGTATATACAATAACTTCGCATTTTCGTTTCAAGGCTTTCAGTGCCTCTACCGCAGCTCTCAATTCCATTCGGTTATTTGTCGTATTTTCTTCACTTCCACTGATAACCTTTTCTTTATCACCATATATCAAAATAGCAGACCAAGCACCCTTACCTGGATTTGGAATACATCCACCATCGGTATAAATTTCTACATGTGGCAAATTATTTTTACTATTATTATCTTTATTGCTCATTATTGTCTTTTACTAATTCCCTTAACCAATCACTATTTCTATATTCATTTGCTAATTGCATTGCTGTAAATCCTTGATTATTTTTCTCGTCGTTGCTCAATCCTATTTCTAAAAAGTATTTTCCGACCGATACCGCCCCAAATACTGCTGAAGTATGTAAAACGGTATCACCAAATTTATCTTTTTTCTTAATATCTGCACCATGCTGTACCAGCCATCTTGCTGGTCCTTTTAAATCCCACATCGCACATACATGAAGAGGTGTCATTCCCGTTTTATCCTGCACATTCATGTCAATACCATATCTATAAAGTAGTTCCATAGTTTTCTTACTTCCGCTACAAACAGCATAATGTAACAGATTTTTGCCTAACGTGTCTTTGCTATAAATAATCTTGGGTTCATTCAATAACATTTTTTCTAATGTTAAATAATCACCTTTCATTGCAAGGTCAAAACAAGAATCACTGCAACCAGAAAATAATACTAACGCAAATAAAAACATCTTGTTATACATTGACATAATAAACCTCACACTACTATAAAACTAGGCTATTTTTTTTATTTAATTATAGTATAATAATTACTATATAAAAGTGTAAATTGAGGGATAATATATGTCAAAAAGAGCCCCTGCGGTCAGTGGTCAGTTTTATCCTAAAGACCCAAAATTACTTTTAGCACAAGCAAGTCTTTACATAGAACAAGCAAAGACAAAGCCTTCAACAGATAAAGTGTTAGCTATTATTGCACCTCATGCAGGGTATATGTACTCAGGACCCACTGCGGGTTTTGCTTTTGCAAGAATACGCGAGCAAAAAATTAATCGCGTTCTTATTATTGGCAGGTCTCATCGCTACTTATTTGATGGGCTTGCTATTTGTGATTATGAGTGTTTTACCACACCATTAGGAGAATTTCCTGTTGACATTTCCTTTTATGAAGAGATGAAAGAAAAATTGCCATGTATAATTAATTACTCGCATTTATATGAGCACTGCCTTGAAGTCATGCTCCCTTTCCTCTTCGTCAGTAATGGTATTGTACCAATTGTTCCTATTTTATTAGGGAACGAATGCTCTAAGGAATATTATGAATATGGTGAGATACTTGCCTCTCTAACCGATAAAAAAGATTTGCTTATTGCTTCAACAGATTTATCCCATTATTTACCAGAACCTCAAGCAAATGAAATAGATAATAATACAATTCAATCTATTGCAAGTAAAGACCCTAATAAAGTTATAAATGGCATCAAAGATGGATTATGCTCCATGTGTGGTTCTTCAGCAGTTGTTTTAGCTATGGGATTTGCTTCTACTTTTGGAAATTATTCTGTTAACGTTCTCGATTATTCTACGAGCGGAAAAACATCAGGAGATTACAGTTCTGTCGTAGGTTATACCGCTATCAGTTTTGAGTTATCTCAACAAAACAATTAAAATAATTTGATACATTTTATTTATAGGAGTGATAAGTGAGAGGAATCTGAATATGTCAGGTATTTATATTTATGATATTTGCAAACTCATGGAAGAATGGGCTCCATTAAAACTTGCGTACCCTAATGATAACGTAGGTTTAGTTTTAGGTTCTTCCAACTGGAAACTTAATAAAGTTCTCATATGCCTAACTATTACTGATACTATTGTTGAAGAAGCAATTCGACAAAAAGTAAATCTGATAATTTCACACCATCCAATTATCCATACTCCTCTTTATAAAATTATCTGGGAACACCCTTATCAAAAAAGAATTGTCCAACTTATCCAAAATAACATTGCTTGTTATGTCTGCCATACAAATCTCGACGTTGCTAATAAAGGTTTAAACTATGTATTAGCCCAGAAATTAAATCTTATCAATACCAGAGGATTACTTCCCGTAGAACATGCGTCTATTTTTAAGTTAGTCACCTTTGTTCCAAAAACTCATCTTGAAATAGTAAGAGAAGCGGTATGTTCTCATGGAGCAGGAGTAATCGGCGAATATGCTTATTGTTCATTTAGTACTTCTGGCACAGGAACGTTTTTGCCGTCTGATAAAGCAAATCCATTTATCGGTAAAGTAGGTTCAATAAATGAAGAGGCAGAGGAACGATTTGAAGTTATTGTACCGACAGAACATCTAAATAATGTCATTGAAGCATTATTGGATGCTCACCCCTATGAAGAAGTTGCCTATGATATTTATCCTGTTCATAATCAAAATCCTAAAATATCATTAGGTATTGTCGGTGATTTAGAAACACCTACTACATTAGAAATATTTTCTACATTTGTCAAAAATCAATTAGGATTAAACTCTGTACGCATTGTCGGGAATCCAAATAAAGAGATAAAAAAAGTAGCGGTGATTGGAGGCAGTGGAGGAAGTGAAATTCAAAAACTACGAGAGAACATTGATGTCCTTGTTACGGGAGATGTTAAATACCATCAAGCATTAGAAGCCCTCGATAAAGAAATTGCTATAATTGATGCTGGCCATTTTGGCACAGAATATCCTATTGTACAAGCAATAAAGGAATATTTAAATAAACGATTACCTTTACTTGAAACGATTATCACTAATGAAACAGACCCATTCCTCATTAAATAAATATTAAAGGATTTGTAATGCGTGTTTTATACGTTACAGCTGAACTAAGTCCCTTAGTTTCTACTGGTGGACTTGCTGAAGTTGCTTATGCACTTCCAAAAACATTAAATAACATAGGTATAGATATTAGAGTAGCACTACCTAAATACAAATCTATTAATATCAAAGAAACAATTACCCAAAATAAACCATGTTTGTTTGATGTATCAAAAAATTCCTATCAAGCCAAATTTTTAGAAACAAATATTCCAGGAACAACTATTCCCTTATATCTGATTGAGCACGAAGAACTATTCGGAAGAGATTATGTTTACGGCTATGGTGACTGGGAATATGAAGATAACCCACGGAGATTCTCTCTCTTTTGCAATGCTGTATTAGATGCCATGGAACAAATACAATGGAAACCAGATATTATTCACTGTAATGACTGGGCTACCTCAGCTATATTACCTTTCCTCCTTATTCAACTTGAACATAATCCTTTCTGGCAAAACACAAACACACTTTTAACCATCCATAACCTTGCATTCCAGGGAAGATACCCAGGCTCAAGATACACTTCTACAGGACTACCTAGCGAATTTTTTAACTCCAATTGTTTTGAACATTATGGAGACATGAACCTATTAAAAGGTGGGATACTTCTTGCAGATAAAATAAATACTGTAAGCCCAACTTATGCAATAGAGATACAAACTTTAGAATATGGTTTCGGATTGGATAATATACTTCGGTTCCGGTCAGACGACTTGTCAGGTATCCTTAATGGTGTTGATTATTCCATATGGAGCCCTAAAAATGATAAATATATTGAGACTAACTATTCTAAAGATACTCTTGCAAATAAAGAAATATGTAAATCCTCTTTATTGAAAAAAGTCAACCTTCCAGAACAAAATGTCCCTCTTATTGGAATTATAAGCCGTCTTTACTGGCAAAAAGGGATTGATATACTTATTCAATCTCTACCTGAATTACTTCAACTCGACCTACAAATGATTATTCTCGGTTCAGGAGACCCAAAATATGAAACACAGCTAAAAGAAATTTCATCATTATTCCCTAAAAAAATAAGAACTGTCCTCGGTTACAACACCGAATTATCTCATCAAATTATTGCAGGTAGTGACTTTACCCTCATGCCATCAAGATATGAACCCTGCGGACTTACTCAACTATATGCATTTGCATATGGTACTATTCCCATTGTTCGTAAAGTCGGTGGATTAGCAGATTCTGTTACAAATATAACATCAGATAACATTCGAAATAAATGTGCAACAGGTATTACTTTCAGAGCACTTACTCCGAAAAGTATTATTAGAAGTGTAAAAAATGCAATTGACCTATTCCAAAATAAAGATATACTAAGTAGTATAAGAATTAACGGAATGAAACAAGATTTCTCTTGGGATAAACAAGCAAAGTTATATCAAAAGCTGTATGATAACCTCTTCCAATAATGCATATATCACAATAATTACTTCTTCCCCCGAACAGACTGAAGAATTAGGACATCATTTTGCCAAATGCTTAAATTCAAACTCAAAAGTTGCACTTATTGGAGATTTAGCTACTGGAAAAACGTGCTTTGTGAAAGGGGTTGTAAAAGCACTATGTGGCGATTGTTGGGTTCATAGTCCTACATTCACAATTATGAATCAGTATGGAAACCCACTGAAAGTCCTACATCTTGATTGTTATCGGATAAAAGATGCAAAAGAAATTATTGATATTGGTTCTGAAGAATGGTTAAGTGATAATTTAGTTTGTCTCATAGAATGGGCAGACAGGATAATAAATATTATTCCCCCTGAAACCATCTTTATGTATTTTTATCATATAGAAAATGATAAACGGAAAATAGATATATATCATTCACATCATGATTTTATAAATAACTTACTCCAACATCTACCGTCTTACTTTTTAGAAAAGTAACAAACTATTATTTTAATGTTTTTGTTCTTTCTGGAGAGGTTGTACCGAAAGTTTAACAGGAATAGATGCACCTGAAGAAACAATGATTTCAATAGCTTGTTCCATAGTAATAGGACACTTATAAATTTTTTCCAAAGGATAAAACTGTAAAATACCAACACTAATATTTGGTGTAGTAGGAATAAACACCCTATAATATTCTCTTCCTTCAGGCAATTTGATTTTCCCCAACAAAAGTCCCATTGTATAAATATTATCATGAGGGAAAGGTATAATAACGATAGAACGTGTATAATTTGATGAAAACTGTTCTATAAAACTTACTGTCATTTGTTTCGCCGATTTATAGATAGTTTTTACAAACGGTATTCTCTTAATAATCATCTCAAATAGATTTAAAAACTGGCGAACCAAGAAGAAGCTTGAAAACAAACCAACTAAATAAACAAATATGAAAATTAATATAATTGAAATAGGTGCAATTAAATAATGCGGATACTCTGGAAACCATTGATTTACATAAGGTGTAACCCTGCCTACAGTAAAATAATATATAAATCTTAAAATTAAGAATGTTAAACCTAATGGAACTATTGCTAATATTCCAGCTAAAAAATACCGCCTTATCCTCCCAATAATTTTAGGGAGCCTTTTCTTCTTTATTTGTATGTCACTCTGCATCATACTCATCTATTTTCTGAATCTCTTGGGTTGTATCCGATTTCGCTTTTAATATCTCTGGAGTTACAACTCCTCCCGACAGGATCATCGTCACAATTTCATCCATTGGGATTTCTACTTCACCACTTACACTATCTTGAGGAACTAACTCAAAATATCCACTCGTTGGGTTTGGTGTTGTCGGAACAAATACGGTCGCAAAAGAACCTAAACCTTCAATCTCAATATTGTTTGTAACCAATGCTATGTTTTTCACACCTGGAAAGGGAAAATCAATAAATATTGCAGGTCCTGACTTATCTTTTTCTTCTTTTGCTTTCGTGAATACTGCTACAATTTGTTTTGTAGCGTTATATATCGTTTTTATAAATGGTATGCGCTCCAAAATGCTTTCAAACAAATAAAAGAGTTTCCGCCCAACATACATATTAGTCAATAGACCTAAAAAGAAAATCCCCAATATTATAAGTATTAACGAAATACCTGGAACGAAATATTCAGGGACATTGTAAAAAACTTTTTTTGTAAGCGGGCCTAATTTGTTAGATAACAAAAAATAAAGAAACTGCACTACATAAAAGGTAACGCCCAAAGGAATTATAACTATTAAGCCCGTAAAAATACGATTGATTATAGAAATTTTAAAACTATTGATAATCTTTCTTAGCAATATAACAGATTTTGATTTTTGGGGCAGGGTCATAAAAATTAGTCTATTAGGATATACGATTCTTTTCTAACTCAATTCCATCACCAATTCTTAAGAAAGGTAAATCTTTAATTATTGGATATACAATTTTTTTGTCTTCTCTAATTAAACCACCATCTAAGCTTTCATTTACTGGATTTCCATCCCTATTCACTACTTTTCCCTGATGAATTGCTTTATTAATCTTCTTCAACAAATCATCATCAACTAAACTTAATGGTTGCTTTGTCTCAGGACAAACCAAAATTTTCAGTAATTCTTCAGAAATCATAGTTCTTCTCCCAAAACTCACAATTTATGATTTTTCCTCTTTCTTGTTCTCTTCTATACTTTCCTTTTTTGTTTCCTCTCCTCCTTTTACTGCATCTTTAAACTCTGCAATGGCTGTCCCTAAAGAACGTCCTAATCCAGCTATCTTATTTCCACCGAACAAGACAAGAACTATAATAAGGATTATAAATAACTCACCCATTCCTGGTGTCCACATATATGTTTCCTTTCTAATAAAAATTTATATTTTCTTATATGACCATTTACATCTATATATTATTATACTCTTAACTCCCTTTTAGTTTCTAATTATAACGGTGTGTTTTTGAGATAAATTTACATCTCAAATAAATTATGTAGTTGAGAAATATTGTTGTAAAAAGAGATAATATATACCAAGTTCTGTTCTAATATCACACTTTCCGTCACAGAAAATCAAAAAATAACTAATGGAGTATTTTTTATGTCCGATAATTCATATACAAATAATGAAGAAAATAAAGAAAGTGGTGGTAAAGATTTTATCCACCAAATTATTGATGAAGACTTAAAAACAGGAAGATATAAAGGTGTTGTTACACGTTTTCCACCTGAACCCAATGGGTATCTTCATATTGGTCATGCTAAATCAATATGCCTAAATTTTGGACTTGCAGAAGAATACAAAGGCAGATGTCATTTGCGATATGACGATACCAACCCACTAAAAGAAGAACAAGAATACATTGATGCTATTCGTGAAGATGTAAAATGGTTAGGTTTTGACTGGGGGAAACACGAATATTACGCATCAGATTATTTTGAACAGCTTTATGAATGGGCAATCGATTTAATTAAAAAAGGAAAAGCTTATGTTTGCGATTTATCTCCTGAAGAAGTAAGGGCTTACCGAGGGACATTAACCGAACCAGGAAAAGAAAGCCCATATCGCAATAGGTCTATTGAGGAAAATTTAGACCTTTTCCAGAGAATGAGAGCAGGAGAATTTCCAGATGGTTCAAGGACACTCCGTGCGAAAATTGACATGGCTTCGCCCAATTTAAATATGCGTGACCCCGTAATGTATCGTATTATACGGGCAACACATCCACGAACAGGAGACAAATGGTGTATTTATCCTATGTATGATTTTGCACATGGACAATCAGATTCCATCGAAGGAATTACGCATTCCATTTGCACTCTGGAGTTTGAAGACCATCGACCTCTTTATGACTGGTTTATAAAAGAATTAGGCATATATGCTCCACGTCAAATTGAATTTGCCAGACTAAACCTTACATATACCGTTATGAGTAAAAGAAGACTCCTTGAACTTGTGCGTGAAGGATATGTGCGGGGTTGGGATGACCCGAGAATGCCCACAATATCAGGTTTAAGAAGAAGAGGATATACACCAGAATCCATTCGCCAGTTTTGCAAATTGATTGGTGTTGCTAAAGCAGATAATACTGTAGATATAGCATTACTTGAATATTGTATCCGCGAGGACTTAAACAAAAAAGCAAATAGATATATGGCTGTATTAAAACCTCTAAAGGTAGTTATTGACAATTATCCTGATGATCTTGTCGAAGAAATGGATGCAATAAATAATCCAGAAGACCCCACAGCGGGGACAAGAAAAGTTCCATTTTCAAAAGTGATATACATTGAACAAGATGATTTTATGGAAAATCCACACCCTAAATTTTATAGATTGGCGCCTGGCAAAGAAGTACGATTAAGATATGCTTATTTTATAAAATGCACAGATGTAATAAAAGATAAAAATGGAAATATTATTGAATTACATTGTACTTATGACCCAAATACAAAGGGAGGCAATGCACCAGACGGTAGAAAAGTAAAAGCAACTTTACATTGGGTATCTGCACATCATGCCTTTAACGCAGAAATTCGATTATATGACCATCTTTTCTTAAAACCCGACCCTAACGATGTCCCAGAAGGTTTAGATTGGAGAAGCAATATAAACCCTAATTCATTAACTGTAATGACAAATTGTAAGTTAGAACCTGAACTAAAAAAACTAAAAATTGGTGATAAAATACAATTTGAACGACAGGGATATTTCTCTGTCGACCCAGACACAACACCAGAAATGATGGTATTTAACAGAATAGTTACCCTTAAAGATGAATGGGCTAAAATTAAATCTAAATTAGAAAAATAATACCTATTTTATACTTTTTATGGTAAAATTAAGGATAGATAGTATATTTGAATATTATCTATCCTTAAAATTTTTAGTGAAAATAATTTTATTTTGTGGCATAATTATAATAGTATACAAAAACTGTTTGAAATAAGATATAATTAGGGTATAAAAATTGATGATGGAATATAACATGGGTACAAAAAGAAAATGGATTTTAATAAGAATTTACCAGACAATAATCTTACTTCTTTTCCCTCTCTTTTCTTTTGCTATTAATTATCAAAATATAACCGATAACTCCATCCTTGATAATTACTTTCTCCCATCAGAAAATTTTCATCGTTATTTTGCTTTCTCTAATAATCAATACTTTGAAATTTCAAAAGATAATTTGAAAATATGGATATGGGATTCATCAAAAAATAAGTTTACAGACCCTATTGAAATAATATTCTTAAACAGTCATGCAGATATTATTTATGGGAGTAAACCAACTGACATTAAATACAATTGTTACTCTGGAAATCAACCTGAAACGTGGATAGTTGATAGTTGTGCTTATGAAAAAATTTGCACCCCGAATGTGTATGATGGAATTGACCTTGAGTTTTATTTCCAAAATAAAAAGTTAGAATTCGATTTTATTGTGAACCCCCAAGCTGACTTAAATCAAATAACATGGGAAATTAAAGGGGGAAATGTAATTACATATTTAGATAATAATCTAACTATAACAAACGACACTGGTTACACAATTAGTTTTAGTATCCCTAAGATTTATCAATCTTCATATAAAAACATAGAAACCTCATCTTTACAAAACGCCTACTTTTCCAATATAGGTAGAAATACATATCAGATTATTGTTGAAAAATATGACCAAAATTTAGAACTGGTGATAGACCCAATTCTCACACTTTCCACTTATATGTTTGTACCCAATGCTAATAAACCACAATCACTATTCAATAGAGTATATTTAGATTACTATAATAGTACTACTGATATTTCAATAATTGGTGTATCTGCTGAATTACCTAAAACGGAAGGTATTGATATTGCTGTGTTCTTATGTAAGTTATCACCGACTATAGGGAAGGCACATGATATTACATTTTTAAATGGGAACAGCAATGATTATATAAATGCAATAAATCATCACTCTGATTTTATAAACAATCATATTATTGTTGCTGGAAAAACAAATTCAACAAACTTTCCCATCAGCAATTCTATTCCCCCTTTTAATACCAATTTGAATATAAATGGTACTTCAGGCGAATTTGATGGTTTCTTAACTATACTTGATAAAGACTTAAAAATAACATTTTCTACACTCATTGGCGGAACAGGATATGATTCGATTGAGGATATAACAATCAACGAAAATTACTTGTTCTTTGCGGGAAACACAAGCTCTACAGATTTACAATTAGTTAATTCTACACAAACAGGAACAAAAGAAGTCCTTTCCGCTGATGGCTTTTGGGGAATAATGACTCTAAACCCATTAGAATGTAAATATATGACAAAGTTAAATGCAGGTGAACTCGAAGTCAAAGATATTGAAGCAAACTCAGAATATGTATACCTTTGTGGCAACACATCTATAGGCTATCCAGTTTTTACACCAGCGATACCTGAATCTCAAATTCAGGGAAAAGATATTTTTGTTCAGCATTATTCATATTTAACCGAAACAACTAATCCAAATGTTAATTTGTTATCCTCTTTCTTTTTTGGAGGTTCGTATGACGACATCTTAGAAGGAGGTATTCTAATTTACTATGATACCCTTTGTTTAGCAGGTAATACATACTCTAATGATATACCCAACCCAAAGTCAGCCGTCCCTGAAAAGATAGATAACCAAACGCATCCCTTCCTAACTGTAATAAATCCTGATTTAACACAAAAAGTTGTTGGTACATACTATGTGTTCGGTAATGGAACAGATATATTAACTGATATAAAAACACCAGATAAGTTTTACAATGAATTTTTCATTGCAGGTTATACCAATAGTAATTTTGAAAATTTTTCATGGGATAATCCTACCTTCACTTCAAATCCATTCAATACTTTACTAAATAATGGGTTATACAATAATTATTATGACGCAATGATTTGGAGATTGCAATGGAATAGTTCTAATTCTACAATTACTCCAACATGGGGAACATTTTTAGGCGGTAGTTTAAGCGACACTGCACTCTCAATAGGAACTGCAAGCGATACTCATATCTGTATTGTTGGAATAACAGAATCAACAGACTTTCCATTACAGGGATGCCATTCCATCGAATCTGAACATCTACCAACCCTACCAACCCAATATCTATCTGCGTTTAATATCCCAGGCAAAATTATTTATGTAAATCCTAACAGTTCCACACCCGATGGAAATTCTTGGGAGACAGGTTTCCATACTATTACAGATGCAATTAATTCAGCCAACAATTATGATGAGATTTGGATTAAAGCAGGTGAATATAATGAAAGGGTTTCAATAACTGATTTATCCAATATTATCATCCGAGGTGGTTTTTCAGGAACTGAAACAAATGTTAATAATGTTAATCCTTGGCTAAATCCAACAAAATTAATTATTCTTCCGACCAAAGCCTCAGGAAACGTAGGAACTCCAATTCTTAATATTACTTCGGCTTATGATATTGCTATATATGGGCTTATTTTTGAAAATGGAAATAATATAATTGGTGATGGAGGAGCATTAACCATAACTAATTCATCGGTTTATATCTCTTGTTCTCAGTTTTATACTAACACCGCTTACGGAAACGGAGGTGCAGTTTATATAGATAACTCTTCAGTGAGTTTTACAAACTGTGTTTTCTCTAAAAATTCTTGTTCGGGAAATGGGTCTGCCATTTTTGCAAACGAATCAAGTCTTCAATTAACTCATTGCACATTGGCTGATAACTTCAAAACTTCCAGTGGTGACATTAGTACTGTTGATATACAAGGTTCTACCTCAGCATTGGAAATTTTAAACTCAATTATTTGGGCATATAATGGAAATAATATACCACAAATAAATTACGACGAAACCATTAATATTGAATATCTTTTACTTAGAAATTCAATAATACAAAACTTTGATAAAATTGCATCTCCTCCCCCTTCAATTAATATCATTGAAACAGAACCTCTTTTTATGGAGTATCCATCTGAAACATCTCCTGGGGATTTAAATCTGACTTTAGACTCTCCTGCCGTAAATCTTGGAGACCCAATTTCATTAACTATTGAATACGGAGCAATTAATGAAGATATTCGTCGTATGCCCCGTATAAATCTTGGGGAATGTAAACCTGATGCTGGTGCCTTCGAAATATTTCCAGCTCCACCTCCAAAAATTGTGCTTTATGGCGATAATCCATTATATCTAAATGTAAATGAACCTTATACAGAACCTGGTTTCGAAGCTAAAGATGGTTGCAATACTGATATAACTGATCTCGTAGATGTAGATAGTACAAATATAAATCCGAGTATACCTGGAGAATATATAGTTACATATTCAATTATAAATCCCTACAATCAAGGTGAAATAATAAAAGTCACAAGAACTGTTATTGTTATTTCTTCAACTGGAGAACCACAAATAACTCTTATCGGTCCTCCTGAAGTAGTATTAGAATGTGGTATTAATAATTTCAATGATCCAGGAGCAACGGCTAAAGACCCATCTGGAAATGACATTACTGACAAAATCAAAGTTGACAATAACGTGAATATTAATAACCCTGGCTCATATACAATCGTCTATAGTATAGACGGTACCGAAGAATATACTTCTGCAACAGCGACGCGAACTGTACAAGTAATAGATACAACACCACCACAAATAAATCTCATTGGTGATACTACAATAGTTTTGCCTTGCAACTCAGTATGGACAGAGCTGGGATACGATGCAAGCGATTCATGTTCATCAACCGTTGATGTAACAAATGAAGGTGAAGTAAATCTTTCACAAAGTGGCATCTACGTTCTGACCTATACTGCATTTGATGAATCAAGAAATCATATTACTGTTCAAAGGACAGTTGTTGTTGATTGTGATGGGCCCAATATTACTCTTATCGGAAGCTCTAAAATCACGTTGCCTTGCAATACTGTATGGAACGACCCTGGATATGTAACTTCTGATTCTATATCTGACGTTGCTCCTGTAAAAGTTACTGGGACTGTAAATACCTCACAAACGGGCACATATACTATTACCTATGAAGCGACTGACACAATGGGGAACTCTTCTTCAGTTCAAAGGATAGTTGTTGTTGACTGTGATACTACCCCATTAAACCAATGCGAAAGTGGATGTATCAACTCTCCAGAAAATTCGATTGATAATGATGGTGATGGCATTAGCTTATGCATAGAAAATTGTTACGGGACTTCTGACCAAAAAATTGATTCGGACGAAGACGGAATGTCTGACGACTTTGAAATTAACTATACACTTAATCCTTCTCGCCCTGATGCAGAAGAGGACGCAGATTTAGATGGATATACCAATTTAGAAGAATATTTACAGAAGACAAATCCTATAGATTCAAATTCTCCATGGACTTCCTATTATGTTTCACCGGATGGAAATGATGATATTAATACTAACAATGGCTCTTTAATGAAACCATGGAAAACTATAAATTATGCAATTTCAAATACTCCACAAACCACTATGAAAATAGCGATTATTCTTCTACCTGGGGATTATCATGAAATTATAAATTTGAAATCCAATACGGTCTTACGTGGTATCACTATTTCTGGTTCTGGAGAAAAACCCACTATATTTGGGACAATAAATGGTGCTGAAAACTCAGATGTTTTTTCTATTGATATTAGACCTCCCTCTCCATCACAACAGGATTACATTCTTCTCAATTGTGGAAATAACATAATGCACATTAAAAATGTCCGTTTCTTGGGAACAGGTACAGAAATAGGAATATCTGTAGACGGAGATAAACCTTATTACACAGTTATTGAGCAATGCACCTTTGAAAATCTAAAAATAGGTATCCAAATAGGAGACAGTATACCTATTATTCGTCGATGCATCTTTAGGACATCGGATAGTATAGATACTGTTTCACCCACATGTATCTACATTAAGGATAATCAAGGCAGTTCCAATCCTTCCAACTCTTTAGGTGATATTAATGACCCTAATACAGGCTGGAATACTTTTGAGTTAGAATCCGGTAAAGCAATTATTAATGAAAGGTCAACTCCAATCATAGCGGACAATAATGATTGGGGAACAGAGGATACAACTTCATTAGTTGAAGGAAATGTCAAAATTAATTATGCATTAAAGAAAGGCTCTGCTCTTGTAGCTTCTTCACTTTCATTTGTTGTTTGGAATGCTTCAAATAAACAATCTATACAAAATGCTACTATCTCATTGAGTCCTTCTGTATATCCACCACTCTCCCAAAATACAAATGGTGTATACACCTTCAGTTCTATTCCAGAAGGGACATACAATGTTACCATCACTGCCCCCAGTTTCCAAAACCATTCATTAACCACAACTGTACCAGCGGGAAATATAAAATCCGAGTCTGTTGCACTAAAACCTGTAACAACACAAGAAGGTTCCAATGACGGAACTCATGATGGCTCTCCTGATGGCTCTGTTGATGGCTCAAATGAAGGTGCCGTTGACGGAACACATGATGGCTCTAATGATGGTACAAACGAAGGACAAACAAATGAAGGAGAACCAACCAAACCTGTAAAAAAATGCGGTTGTAATCAAAAGGGCAACAAAACTTCCATTTCAGAAATAGCGATAATAAGTTTAGCGATTTCAATGCTTGGAATGTATCGACCTAAGAAAAATAAACGATTATAATCTTACTTTTGTCCCTTATTATCAACGTTTGAAGAATTATTATTTTTTAGTTCCTTTTTATAATTTTTAACGGCGGTAATATGTTCATCTATTGTTTTGCTAAACGTATGTGTCCTATTATCACCATTTGATACAAAATATAAATAATCCCCATCCGTAGGTGATATAACTGCCCGAATACTTTGAATTCCTGGATTACATATTGGTGTAGGTGGTAACCCTTTATATTTGTATGTATTATATGGAGAATCTATTAATTTATCTTGTTCTGTAAGTAATTCACCATACTTTTGATTTGCATACTGAAGAGTAGCGTCTATTTGAAGCAACATTCCCTTCTTTAACCTGTTATATATTACCTGAGCAATCAATGGTCTCTCGTCATCTATCTTAGACTCTTCTTCAACTAATGATGCAATTATAATTGTTTTATATCTTTCTTCTTCTGATACATTAATTTTATATTCCTCACATAATTTATCCCAATTTTTATTAAATTGCTTCATCATTGCATCTGCCAATTCTCTCATACTTGGAACTTCCTCAAACATATATGTTCCAGGCATTAAAAAACCCTCAACAGTCGGTCCAGGTATTCCTTTCTCTTTTGCATATTCACTTGAATTTACAAGATTTAAAAACTCCTCTGGATTGGGTGTTATATCTGCTATCTGCTTATTCGTCAATCCTTCTGGGACAGTTATTTTATAAACATAAATAGGTCTAACTGGCCCTTTTTTTATCAATTCATATATTTGGCGAATAGAAACACCATTGGGAATAGAATAAATCCCATACTTAATATTCTTATCTTCACCCTCTAACTTCAAAAAAATCAAAAAAAATATTTCGTGTGGGATTAAATTATTCTCTTTCAATATAGTAGCCACATTTCTGGCTGTACTTCCCTTTGGAATAGTTATTTCCACTTGCTCACCAGGGACAGCATCTCTCACCATATAAATATATAGACTTAAACTAATACCAGCAGAAATAAAAATTAAAAAAACAAACATTGCCAATAATAAACATAAAATTGTCAGCCAATTTCTTTTCTTTAAATGTTTTGGCATGTTTTATACACTACTACCTTCTTTTTTCACGTTCAAGATACATTTCTAACAACTTTGCCGCTGCAATCTTATCAACTACACCCCGTTGTTTTTTTATGCTCAGGCCAATGTTTGTTAACATCTTTTGTGCTGATGTGGTCGTCAATCGTTCATCCACAAGTTCAATATCTACATTCTGTATATTTTCTTTTATCTCTCTATAAAATTCTCGTACTTTTCCAGATTGTATCCCTTCTTTCCCATCTAATTGTAATGGTAATCCTATAATTATTTTTTTGATATCCTTATCTATAACTATTTTTTGTATCTCTTTTATACAATCTTCCGTTTTCCTTAAATCAATAACTAAAAGTGGAAAAGCAAAAATCCGCAACGGGTCGCTAATAGCAACACCTACTCTTACTTCTCCATAATCAATTGCTAATACTCTACCTTCTTTCAATATTTTAATCCTATTTTGTTATTTCAATTTATACTCTATTTTTCCTATAATTATCTATCCTTGTTGTATTAAAGTATAAATTATAATATGTTTTGGAGAATAATATGCATCAGGAAGATCGGCCTATTCATTTTTCCATCGAATTAATTCACAATCCAACTCCCATCAATAAAGAACAATTACAACGACTTTATTATGACTTAGTGGGAACATCTGTTTCTTACGACAGCATCGATTTCAGTTTTCCGATGCAAACACGATTTTATTCAACTCGTGGGAATCGAAGTCAATCCATTGTCTTATTTCTCATCGACCGCACATTAATCATTGAAGAATGGGCATCTATTACCTTTGATGAATTCTTAAATAAGGTTAAAGAACT
>Ga0209204_1000171_pt1 | contig 76192 bp, 68 predicted proteins | sample AD_JPNMR2_MetaG_FD_184425 | JGI IMG/M metagenome (GOLD analysis project Ga0209204, IMG submission 184425) | Active sludge microbial communities of municipal wastewater-treating anaerobic digesters from Japan - AD_JPNMR2_MetaG (SPAdes) (version 2) | ecosystem: Engineered > Bioreactor > Anaerobic...
ATGATTCGCGAAGTACGCAGGATGTTCACATTTTATACTATAATTTTAAGCGTATAACATTATGACGAAGATTCTTGAAAGAATAAGAGAGAATATATGAATATAAAGCTACTTATCCAACACAGCAGGTTTCTCTGACATGCAAATCTATGCTGTTATTTTATGAGAATGTTGAGAACACATCTGTGGGCTGGTTCCTGTAAAGAATCCATCTGTTCAGGTACATGAAAGGTATATCGATCAGAGCCACGAGCCATTTTGTTATCGTGATGCCTATGATGAGAGGAACCACTGGCATGACCCCGTAGAACGCGATTGTTATGAAGAGCGTTGAGTCGATAAGCATTGCCGGTATCGAACTCAACGCATTCCTCGCCCAGAGACGACGCCCTTTCGTCTTAGACTTGAACCACGCAAAGACCACTGCATCGAGGTTCTCGCTCACAAGGAAGGCGACCCATGATGCAAGGACGATCCTCGGAACCTGTTCCAGAAGAACCTCGATCGCATCCTGGTGGAGAAAGAACGGCGCTGGCGGAAGCTCCACCACGAGCCAGGAGAAGAGCGAGATCATTATCTGGGAGAGAAACGCTATGCCGATCATCCTCCTGGTCTCCTGGAGCCCGAACCTCTCGTTCACAACGTCTGTGAGAAGAAACGTCACGCTGAACACTATCACCACTGCAGGGGCGTAGAATGTTCCTATAACGAGATCAAATTCAGCCGTCTTGGCTGCAGCTATGTTTGAGAATATGCCGAATGCTACGTAGATGCCCATGAGCAGGTCAGATCTCCCAGACCTGCGGGCATACCAAGATCCAAGGATCGTGAATGAGCTCACAAGCCCGATCCAGAGCAGCAGGAGCGTGAACATGTCATCCTCAGAGCCGGCGCGTGCAAAGCGCAGCGGCAATTTTGAGCGGCGTACATTGAATGCGAAGTGTCTTCAGGGGGCGGTTTTCGCCTTCTGCAGGAAGCTGCGCCAGAGTCGCCCAGCGCAGATCTCCAGCTCTTGCTGATCATGCCAAAAGTTGATATGCCTGTCGGTTACATTTGTCCACGATACGGCTGCCTGTATCTCAGGTGGTGAGAATGAAGATACTCGGCATAAACTCCAGCCCCAGAGGGGAGAGGAGCCAGACCCTGAGGCTCGTCAGGGCGGCGCTGGATGGCGCCAGATCAGAGGGAGCTGAGGTCGAGCTTGTGGATGTCTGCAAGTTGCGAATAGAGTACTGCAACGCATGCGGAGTCTGCTATGCGAAGGGCGAGTGCACGCACAAGGATGATTTCCAGGAGGTATACAAAAAGCTCCTCGAGTGCGATGGATTTGTCATCGGCTCGCCGAACTACTTCAGGAGCGTGACAGCCCAGCTCAAGACGCTCATAGACAGAATGGCGGATGCGGTCCACTGCCAGCTTCTCCTGGGCAAGTACGGATGCGCTGTCGCCACTGCCGGCGGCCAGGCGTACGACGAGGTCCTGGATTACCTGAACAGGATAATAGTGGGATTCGGCGCATCCTATGTCGGTGGCGCAGGAGGGGCGCCGGCCATCCCGGGATCGATGGATGAGGCTGAGAGGAGGGCTCGCGAGCTCGGAGTGGACCTGGTGCGCGCGATCTCAGAGGGGAGACGCTACCCTGAGCAGGATAGGGTCCACGAGGAGATGAGATCCAGGTTTAAGGCTCTCGTGAGCATGAACAGGGACGTATGGACGCACGAGTACGAGCACTGGAAGAGCAAGGGCTGGCTCTGAGGGGGATACGAGACCACCAGCGAGACCAGTATCCTTTAAGGGGGCTTAACATCCGGGTCAGGGACAGATATCATGCGCACAGGCAGATCTGAGCTCAGAGAGATGGGGGCGTTTGCGGCCGCTGAGCTGTGCATCGATGGCAGCGGAGCTGCGACTGTCTCCACAGGCTCGGGGTTCATGGATCACATGCTCAACTCAATGGCGAAGCTGGGATCGGTCGATATCAGCGCGTCAGCGGGCGGAAATTCTCTTTACAGGTATTCGCTCCTGGGATCAGCGATCGGAGCCTCGCTCGATCAGGCGCTGGGCGACAGGAGCGGAATAAGAAGATACGGGTTCGCGGCCATCCCGATGGATGATGCGCTTGCCGAGGTGGCCCTGGATCTGGGCGGGAGGGCGTACCTTGTGATGAGGGGGTCGTTTCACAGGGATACAATCGGGGACCTGAACACCTTTGAGATAAAGTCGGTGCTGAAGGGGATCACCGACCTCGGAAGGCTGACACTGCACGTCAGGTTCGACGGGGAGAACGACCACCACATCGCTGAGAGCATCTTCAAGGCGCTGGGGCTCGCGATCCGCAACGCTGTGGAGCCGGGATCGCCCGGGGTTCTGAGCACGAAGGGAGTGATATGACCGGCAGATAGACTCATCCCCAACCCACCCGATGAGGCCGCAACAATGGCTTGCGCGATTGGATCTGCCGACGAGCCAGCCCCTTCAGCTCGCCTCTCTCCCGAACGCCTCGATCGCCCTCGCGCAGTTCCTCAGGAGCTCTGCTGCGAGGTGCTGCGACGGCCATGAGCCCAGGCCGCAGTCCGGGCCTGCGTATCTGACGAGATCACCAAACATCCGCACAGCTCTCTCAAGCCTCTTCCTGATGACCTCTGGAGACTCCATCCTGAGTATCTCGGCCTCGAGCCTCTCCGGCTGCTCCCAGAGGTTTGTGTTGAGCCGTTCGTTGAGCCTCGCAACCATCGAGAGGATGTCTGTCCTGGCTATGCCGGCTCTTATGAACGTATCATTCTCCGCAAGCACCTTGCGATCGATGATATCGAGATAATCAGGATGCGACGCTGACTCGACTCCTATGACGTTTATGCCTGGAACGCGGGCGCAGAGCTCCGCGTATACCGGAGAGTGTAGATGCACTTGGACATCAACCCTTCCCGCGCATCCCCTGCTCGCCACCTCGAGCGCTTCGATGATCACATCCTCTGAGAAGACTATGCTGGAGCTGATCCCCAGGCTCGGCTCGTCGATCGAGATTACAGCTACATCGATGCCGAGCTGCCGTGCCTTCTCGATGGAGCTGTCTATGAAGCGCGAGACGCTCTCTGCCATGTTGAGGAGCAGATCCGCGTACTCTGTCGAGCCGAACTCTGATATGTAAAGCTCGAGAGGGCCGGTGACGCAGACGCGAATGCTTCGCCCGATGGATCTGAGGGCATCGAGCTCCATTATCTCAGCTGCATCCCTGCGGATCAGATACGGCCCCTCTGTGGTCTCAGGGGATCTCATGGGGTCCATGAACATGCCTATCATGTCCCTGAGCTGCGGATACGTGGGCACCTGGACCCCAGCTGAGATCTTCATCTCCATTATGCTCCTCACAAGAGCGAGGTACTCCTTTCTGCTCGACCCCTCAATTCTTCCATGCGGAAAGCTACCTATGTCATCGAATCTCATCGCAGACCTCTGAGGTATGACTTGAGGGACTCATAGGATCCGCTTATCCCCTCGATATGCTCCTCCAGGCTGTCGAGCTCTGCCATCGCCTTCGGGAGCGGAGGCGTCACTCCAAGCACGCGAACGATCTCCTCAGGGAACTTCGCGGGATCAGCGGTCTCCAGCGAGACTGACGGCTCCCAGCGCTCAACCTCCTCGAAGTACCTCATGAGGCCTGCCCATCCGACAGCACCATGCGGCTCCAGGAGCACCCTGTGGCGCTCGTAGACCTCTTTTATCGTCTCTCTCGTCTCACCATCGCTCACCGAGACCGCGAACATATCCCTCCGCATCGCATCTATATCCGGATATCTCCTCACCTCGCCCTTCTCGTCCATCCAGCCGCCGTAAAGCGCGAATACCCTGGCGAGGTTGCTCGGATGGCCCACGTTCATCGCATTTGAGATGCAGTTCCTGCTCGGCCTGATGGGGCTGTAGGTGCCTGTGCGCATGAACACCGGAAACTCATCGTTCTCGTTCGTCGCTACCACAAACCGCCTCACAGGCAGCCCCATACGCATCGCGATGAGACCGCCCATCAGGTTGCCAAAGTTGCCGCTCGGCACGGATACTACTATCTCCTCCCCATCAGAGATCCTGGAATATGCGTAGAAGTAGTAGACCGCCTGAGGCAGGAGCCTTCCGACGTTTATCGAGTTCGCTGACGAGAGGTTGAGATCTCTCAGCTCCGGATCTGCGAATGCTCTCTTGACGAGAGCCTGGCAGTCATCGAACTTGCCATCAACCGCCAGAGCGTGCACGTTTCCGCCGAGCGTCGTCATCTGCTTCCTCTGCCGCTCGGTGACCTCCTCCCTCGGGTAGAGAACGACAACCCGAACATTGCCCAGACCGTAGAATGCATGGGCCACAGCGCTGCCTGTGTCTCCTGATGTTGCTGTGAGTATGATTATGCTCCGCCCCTCCCTTTCCAGGAAGTACTGAACGAGCCTGCCCATCAGCCTGGCAGCAAAATCCTTGAAGGAGCAGGTGGGCCCGCGATCCAGGCGCATGATGTGCGCCCTGTCGAAAACCTTCTCGATAGGAACATCGAAGTTGTATGCGTCCTCCAGTATCGATACGAGATCCTCTTTTGGGATGAGATCGCCTATGTAAGGGCCCACAACCCTGTACGCAATCTCAGGGTACCTCATCTTTGAGAAACACGAGATCTCCTCTGGACTGATCCTCGGGATATGCTCTGGCATGTAAAGGCCCATATCCGGAGCCTGGCCTGATAGCAGGGCCTGTCTGAAGTCGACGCGCTCGGGCGAGCAGTTTGTGCTGTAGAACATAAGGTTGGTCATGCTGGATGAGAGTTGCACGGGAACTATTAAAACCTGTGCGGCTTCAGGGCGACACGAACAGAGCCATGGGGCTGACGAGCCTCTGAAGATCGCCCCAAATCAGCATCCAGCAGAAGAGCCAACCATCGTTCTGCACGCTGTGGAATCAACGGTGAGGCACGTGGACCTTAACGTCGACCGGTAGCTTAAAGCAGTCGACAATCATGGCCGGAAGTTATCGATCTCACATCTCCGGAGGTTACTCAGGATCGTTCAGGCTTACGACCGCTTTTTGCCTGCTCTGGCATGCCAGCAAGGATCCGTCCGAATAAGAGTTCCGGAGCCAGATATTCGAGGCTTGAGGATGCTGATTGTTATTAGTACTTCTTCCTTATTCGGACACTTCTGCTAGCAAGAACCTGTCCGAATAATGATTAAGTACCGACGACATCCAAAAGCAGCAAGCTACAGATTTCTGGCCACAGCTCTTATTTGGACAGCCCCGCTAGCAACACCGTAATGATTATTAATTATTATTGCATTAACTAACATGTAAAAACAGGTTCGGAGGTGAAGGGAATGGATGCGTTCACAAGCCAGGTGATTGCGGTGATCATCTTCGGCCTGCTGGTGACTCTCCTGCCCGGGCTGCTCAATAGGTTCGCTGACTCGAGAAGCGGAGGCATCCGGACAACATAGAAAGCGGCACGCTCCCGAAGTTATATAATATTTTCAGTTTTTATTCTCCATCCAGCGCAGCGAATTTTGCGATCTCATCTGGCGTGAGGCGGTCGCGCAACCGCATCATCGAGGTCTGCGGCGCTCAAGCCGGCGAGGTCCGTGAACCTCTATGCCCGGGCTGCAGAGTCCATCCGCCTGATTTCAGGAGATCACACCCCCACAGATTAAATTCTTGTACGGCCAGGTTTCTCCATGTCGAGGTGATAGTATGCTCATAGGGATCATGTCAGACTCTCACGATAACTTTCGTGGCATCAAGGAGGCTCTGAGCGTATTCTCTAAAAGAGATGTCAAGCTGGTGCTGCATGCCGGAGACGTGATCGGCTCCGGGAACGCGTATCTATTCGATGGCTGCGGCATTCCTGTGAGACTCGTCTACGGGAACAACGACGGCGACCGCGTCGGTCTTTCCAGGTACTTCGAGAGGTTCGGGGGCGAGTACCTCGGAGATTTCGGCGAGTTGGAGGTTGATGGATTGAGGATCGCCATGCTCCATGGAACAGAGGAGTCTCTTGTGAGGGCTGTGGTCGCCTCGGGTCTCTACGATGTCGTTATTCGCGGGCACACGCATGTAGCAGAGGTCCGCCGCGAGGGAAGAACTCTGGTGGTGAACCCCGGAGAGATATGGGGGCATCTGACCGGGATCAGGAGCGTTGCGATAATGGATACCTCCACGACCGAGGTGGAGATCGTCGAGCTCGGGAGGTGCGAGACGTTCAGGGAGATTCTGCAGAAATGAGGAAGTTCAGCAGAGGGTGCGCGTATCTGGATGATCTCGATCTTCACGTCATCGTCGAGGTGTCGGGAGGAACCGTAAAACGCATAATTCTTTCCAGGAAAGCCCCCGACGTGGAGCGTTCAGGGACAGCAGCCCGGATAGCAGACCACATAAGAGGGGGCCCGCGTCCGGATCTCGATCTTGATTTGAGCTGGGCTACGGATTTTCAGATGGCCGTTTACCGTGCAGTCCTCAACATCCCCCGCGGATCGACCGCAACCTACAGTGGTATCGCGAAGATCGCAGGAAGGCCCGGGGCCGCGAGAGCTGTGGGTGCTGCCCTGCGCGTGAACCCATTTCCGGTCATGATACCCTGCCATCGTGTCGTGGCATCGAACGGCCCCGGCGGCTACAGCCAGGGGATCGATATCAAGCTGCAGCTGCTCGCGATCGAGCAGATGTCACGCAATAGTATCAGTTGAGGCATGCAGCTCCTCTGGCTCACGGTGTGCAGGTGAACGCCAATTCCGGACGGATTTTACAAGTGGCTCATCCCGTGGTTCGGCGGATCGATGATCTCGCAGAAAGATGTGGAGTGGTTGACGTTGGTCTGTTTTGCCAGAGCTCATCCATCTTCAACCCACATGAGCCACTTTTTCTCATGCAGCATGCTGCTGTATCCCCCCTCGCCAGATCCCGCTGACCTATACCCAGGCGGGCTCACACTAAGAACGCTGTAAAATGAAAGACATGGAGCGGGTAGGGGAGTGGGGGTTAATATGACAACAAGTATACCCGCTCAGCGGTGCTTCAGCGCATTGATTGTATAAATAACTTTTCTCAATGCTGCTCAGCTCCGGAAAGTTTTCTCCTGGCGATCCTGTTTGCTATCCTGGCTGCAAACGCGCCTGCGACAAATCCAGCATCTATGTTAACCACCGCCAGCACGGAGCAGGACTGGAGCATCGAGAGAAGCGCAGCGATCCCGTTTCCCCCAGCACCGTAGCCTGTGGAGACAGGGAGACCTATTACAGGAGCGTCTGTCAGGCCCGCAACAACAGCCGGAAGCGTCCCCTCACGGCCGGCAGCCACGACCATCGCATCCACTCCCGCCATCCGCTCCATCGCCGGAAAGAGGCGGTGTATGCCTGCGACGCCGACATCATATTCGGTCAAGACCTCGCAGCCCATCGCCTCTGCCGTGACCCTCGCCTCCTCCGCGACCGGTATGTCAGCAGTTCCAGCGCTGAGTACTCCAACTCTACCACCTGTCCTCTCGACTCGACCTGCCTTCAGAAGAACTGCTTTCGCATGCTCATACCACACCATCTCAGCGCCTTCGGGGAGATCCATCGATCTCAGCGCGTTAAGATGATCGGCAGAGACCCTTGTCACTATGACCTTACCCGCGGACTCGAGATGCGCCAGTGCAATCCTTGCAAGATCCTCTGGCCTTTTTCCCTCAGCGAGAACCGCCTCAGGCACATCGATCCTGTCCTCCCTTCTGTGATCTATCTTTGCGATCGATCCAACCTCTCTGTAGCTGAGAAGCCTTATGCCGCTCAGCGCCTCATCCAGATCCATCTCTCCACGCGAGAACCTCTCAAGGATATCACGAAGCCCGGTCACGTGGGAATGGTAGGGATGAAGGAATAAAGAAGTTTCCGCACCGGAATGATCTGAACGTTTTCGATCATGTGGCAGAAAGATCTGCGGACTCAAAAGCTATTTGAGATCGAATCAAAATTCAGCCTACTGCTAGAACTTCAAAATAAAATAGAGGCCAGGGAGATCGGCCTTCTCATCTCACTGTAACCCTGATGGTCTTGTCGAGCTGGCTTCCATCAATCGTCGCCGTTATCCTGAAGCTCTTCTCCCCTGGAGCGCCGAATGTCGAGCGCATCCTGTACATGCCTGTGGAGATTCTGGTGAGCGTGCTCCCCTGCCTGGCGGCATCCTGCGGGCTCCAGGTCATCTTCAGCGACGTCGGATCTGTGAGTTCGCCGTAGTTGTTGAAGAACCTCAGAGTCATTGTGTAGTCCCTGTTCGCCCTCCTGGTGCTGAAGCTCGCCCTGACGTCACACGGCGGCAGCGCGCTTGTTATCCTCAGAGGCGTGGCGTAAATGCTGTTGTCCTCCAGGTATGACAGCCAGTAACGTCCCTTTCCACAGGCGATTGATGGCCAGCTGAGATCTCCGCTCAGCACGAGGCTCCTCTCGATGCTGCTCCAGTCGCGCCTGTACCTCTCCAGCACTATCCCATCCTCACTCCTGTACACCAGCATGAACTCGCCATTGCTCCACAGCAGGTACGGCTGATCCTCATCTGTGGATCCTCCTGTCAGCCTCCTGGTGTCCAGCAGGTTGAGGTTCGTGTCGAGCTTCTTGACGATCACATCGAGATTCCCGCGATCCTCTGACACATAAGAGACGTAGATGTAGCCGCTGGCCAGCACCAGAGAGGGGATATCCTGGTAGTAGCTGTCGGACGTGAGCCTTACGCTTCTGATGGGCTTCCAGGTCGAGTCGAAGCGTGTCAGGTAGATGTCACCGTTGCTGCTCCTGCCGCCCTCCCACGACTGGTAGGCCAGGTAGAAATCATCCCCCACCTTCAGCAGAGCCGGAGAGTCCTGATCGCTTGCAGATGTTGTGAGCTGTCTGGTCTCCAGCACGTTCAGGCTCTGGTCGAGCTTCTTCATGAAGATGTCCATGTTGCCCTTCTCGCTGGAGACGTACACAACATAGTAGTTCTTCCCGTCATAGACAACTGAGGGCCTGTCCTGGTACGCAGCGTCGCTGGTCAGAAGCTTGCTGCTCAGAGGTTTCATGGACGCATCATATGTCTGTATCCTGATGTCGCCGTTGCTGCTTCTTCCGCGCTCCCAGGACTGGCAGACCAGCGCGAATCCACTATCTTTGGAGATCAGCCGGGGCGAGTCCTTGATCTGGTCCCTGACCTGGGCGCCGGTCACGATCTCCATCCTCGGCTGAAGCAGCCTGTAGACCTGGCCCTTCGCGCTATCGTAGGAGTTCGGTGTTGCATGCTTCCCGTCCCTCGCATAGACGAAGACCGTGTAATCGCCAGCATCTCCAGGATCCGAGCTCCATGTCCATGTGTTTGAGGTCGACCAGTCCCTGACTATCTGCCATGTGTTTCCTGTCGATGGGCCCTTCAGCCAGAACCTGTAGTAGATCGGATCCCTGTCAGGATCTGTGGCCACCGCGGTCCATTTGATTGCCGTCCCGCTGGACTGCGGGCTCGGTTTGTCGGGCGTTAGGGAGGTTATCACAGGCGGCAGGTTCGGCTTCACAACGATGCTGAACGCTGCGCTCGCCTGGTCATCCCAGCCTGTCGGTGGCGCATGCAGACCATCCCTGACCTGAACTATCACCTGAGACCTGCCAATGTCGATATCAGATGTCCTCCAGGTCCATGTATTCGAGAGCGACCAGTCCTGCACGACCCTCCATGTGTAGCCTGTGGACGGGCCGTTCAGCATGAACCTGTAGTAAACCTGGTATCCCTCAGGATCGATCGCCGTAGCACTCCATGTCACCGTGCTCCCTGCGTACTGCGGGCTCGGCAGGCTCGAGCCGAAGCTCGTTATCACCGGCGGCAGGTTCGGGCGCGGTATGAATCCCAGGATCATGTATCCGCAGATCTTCTTGTCATCATAATCTGGAGAGTGCTTGCCGTCCCTGACGTAGACCATTATCTCGTTGAAACCGATGTCAAAGAACGATGTCTTCCATGTCCAGATGTTCCTGGATGTCCAGGATGTCATCTCCCTCCAGGTGTATCCCGTCGAAGGTCCTTTCAGCAGGAACTTGTACTGCAGTGGATCCCTCTCCGGATCGCTTGCCACAGCCCTGAAGCTGACCCAGGCGCCAGCGTACTGCGGGCTCGGCCTGTCGACCATTATCAGCCTCAGCTCCGGAGGCCTGTTCGTCTCCCTGAGGGTGAAGCTCTTCGTGACCTGGATATCTCCGGTCTCGCTGTGATAGTTGTCTCTGATCCAGACGCGCACATCATAGGTGCCTGGCTGGAGCCCTGCTGTGTTCCAGGACCATGTGTTATCAGAGGACCAGCTCCTCCTCTCCTGCCAGAGCCCTGATGTGGATGGGCCTTTCAGCCAGAAGCTGTACTCCAGTGGCACAGCGGATGTGGCGCTCGCAGTCCACACTATCGTGGTGCCGACGTTCTGCGGGCTTGTTTTATCCGATGTCAGCGTCGCGCCCGTCGGGGGAGACTTGTAGTTGCCGAAGTCTACGCCGGTCTTTGCCTCGCCCGCGCTGAGCGTTATCGTGTAAGACCCGCCGCTCGGCTTCGTGACGCTCCAGCCCGGCTTCAGGGTCTCTGTGACTGTGTATGTTCCTGCATCAAGTCCCGTGAAGTTGTACCATCCGTCGCTGTCTGTGATCGCTGTCCTGGTGTAGGTGCTGTTGCCTATCTTTATCTCCCATCCCGGAAGGCCCTGCTCGCCTGCGTCCCTCACACCGTTGTTGTTCTTATCGTTGAACTTTGTTCCCCAGACGGATGCCTTCGTCGAGAGGTACCTGTTTCCGAAGTTCTTTCCTGATACGCTTGAGCTGGTGATTGTGACCGAATGTGATCCATCCCCACCTGGGTATGTCTGCGTCCAGCCAGGTCTGGAGAGCTCGCTGATCTTGTACGTGCCCGGTGCTATGTTACTGAAGGTGTATGATCCATCAGAGCCTGTGTACTGCGTTTCTGTTATGTGCACGCCCAGAGTCGTGGTGCCATCCAGGACTATTCCCCATCCCGGGATCCCAGGATCGCCAGCGTCGCTTCCATCCCCGTTAAGATCGTTGAACTTCCTTCCGGAGATGGTGTAGACGCCTGCTATACCGAAGCTCGCATCAAGGACTGTGTTTGTGGTGACTGTCACAGTTATAGTCGATGATGTCACAACCACATAGCCCTCGGGCAGAGGATCGCTGATCGTGTACGTTCCCGGCGCGACGTTATCGAATACGTATGATCCGTCCTCAGCGGTCTTTGTGCTCCTCACGACCTTCCCGTTCTCGATCAGGTTCACATCGCTCCCCGGTATTCCCGGCTCGCCCTCGTCCCTGACCTTGTTTGCGTTCAGATCGTAGTACTTCATGCCCTTTATCGACAGACTTCCGGCAACGCCGATATCGAAGCGCACGTCAGCGGTTCCGAGCTGTATCTCTCTGCTCTCAGTTGTCGCCCTCCAGCCGTCGTGGGGGATCAGCTCCACCCTGTAGGTGCCCGGGGACAGACCCTCGAATTTGTATGATCCATCAGCCCCTGTCTCAGTCATTGAGGTGACGTTCCCGCCCTGCCCGAGGGTCACACTCCAGCCACTGACACCAGGCTCTCCCTCGTCCCTCACACCGTTGGCGTTGATGTCATTGAATACCACTCCAGATATCGATCTCAAACCTGCATATCCGAAGTCGATGTTTGGCACGCTGGAGTCCCTGACCTCCACAGTGTGCACGCCGGTCTTCGGCGCGGTCTGGCTCCAGCCGTCCTGCTTCACGGCCTCGACCTTGTAGGTGCCAGACCTGAGATGATCGAACGAATAGAACCCATCATCAGCGGTGACAGCAGTCCGCTCCTCCCCATCAGACATCCTCAGCTTCACAGTCCATCCTGAAAGCCCTGGCTCGCCATCGCTGACGCCGTTAGCGTCAAGATCGCTGAATACCCTGCCGGATATCGTGAACCCGATCATCTGGACTCCGAAATCGACCCCGCTCTGATCAGAGTCTGTGATGCTAACCTCTTTAGAGGATATGCTCGCGTTCCAGCCGGCCTGCAGAACCACCCTGAGCGTATAGACGCCAGGCGTCAGATTACCGAAGCTGTAAGAGCCATCGTCTCCAGTCGTCGCAATGCTTTCAGTGGCATCGGGCTTCGTCAGGCGTACCTCCCATCCCTTCACGCCAGGCTCGCCGTCATTGACGCCGTTGTTATTCGCATCCTCGAACAGCTTGCCGCTTATGGAGTGTGTCCTGGCCCTGTTGCCGAAGTTGATTCCCGTCACATCTGTGTCGTTCAGGTTCACCTGCTGGCTCTCAGATGTTGTAGAATCCCAACCAGCTTTCGCCTGCTCCCTCACAGTGTACAGCCCTGGCGAGAGGCCATCAAACCTGTAGTAGCCGTCGAATCCGGTTGTTGTCTGAACTTCAGTCTGGTTTGGCATCGTGAGAACGATCGTCCACCCCTCCAGGCCAGCCTCGCCAGAGTCCATGACGCCGTTCCCATTTAGATCATTGAACTTGTAGCCGGATATGCTCATCACCGGCAGAACCACATTCTCCTCTGAGATCGGCGGTGTTGCATTTATCGGAACTGTTACGTTCACAGGCGCGGTTACATTCTCTGTGACATTGGCAGCCACGGTGACGTTCTCCGGGGCCGCAGCTCTGAGAACCTCATACTCCTCAGCAACCGTGCTGTCAGCAGTTCCGTTTGTGGCGTGCCTGTTGTCCCTGACGCCTGCGGTTATCGTGTGCACCCCGATATCCTGCTCCGTCGTCGACCACGTCCATGTGTTGTCAGCAGACCAGTCCCTCACAACGTTACCATCCACCATGAACTGGTACTCGAGCGCATCCCCGTCAGGATCTGATGCATTCGCTGTCCATGCAACCACTGCACCCGCAACCTGTGGTGACTCCGGTGATGCCACCAGACTATCGATCACAGGCGGATTGTTCGGTACTACCCTGGCCTCTACAGTGTACTGGGATGACGCGGAAACAGGCTCGTTCTTTCCATCTCTGACAACAACCGTCACACTGTGAGATCCAACATCTCCATCTGTCGTCGACCAGGTCCATGTGTTGTCAGCAGACCAGTCCCTCACAACGTTACCATCCACCATGAACTGGTACTCGAGCGCATCCCCGTCAGGATCTGATGCACTCGCGCTCCACACGACAGCACTGCCTGCAACCTGCGATGACTCCGGTGATGCAAACAGTCCTGTCACCTGTGGCGGACGGTTCGGCATGATTATCGTGTACTGGGATGATGCGGAAACAGGCTCGTTCCTTCCATCCCTCACAGCAACCGTCACACTGTGAGATCCAACGTCTCTATCTGTCGTCGACCAGGTCCATGTGTTGTCAGCAGACCAGTCCCTCACAACGTTACCATCCACCATGAACTGGTACTCGAGCGCATCCCCGTCAGGATCTGATGCACTCGCGCTCCACACGACAGCACTGCCTGCAACCTGCGATGACTCCGGTGATGCAAACAGTCCTGTCACCTGTGGCGGACGGTTGGGTGGAGCAGGCCGATTGATGACATATCTGGCTGTTTCTTTCACATCATAACCATCGTCCAGATCCTCATATCCATCTCTCACACGAACCTCGATCTCGTTGGAGCCAACATCATCATCAGATGTCTTCCAAACCCATCTCGGCTCGGTTATCCATCCGGTCATCTCCTTCCAGCTGTCTCCTGTCGCCGGACCCTTCAGCAGAAACATGTACTCGAGCGCATCCCCATCAGGATCAAACGCGCTAACAGTCCATTTCACCTCCACACCCGCATCCTGCGGGCTCTGCGGTTCGCATACAAACGATGTTATGGCTGGAGGTTGATTCCCGGCAAGACCCGGCCCGGTGAAACCGGGTTCCTGCCCAGATGCAGATACGATCAGGAATATGCCAAAGATGATCGAGATCGTGACAATAAGAACTCGATCTGCATTCCTGTAGCTGCAAATTTTATCATACAACGAGATCATCCTGCTCATAATTCCCCTGCCGATCATCCAATCCGTCACTCTCCTGCCCGCTCAGAGGTTCGCACCTCAAGCATGCATGGAGACTGACCGGCTTAAGTAGCTAATTTTCATGTAGGGCTTCCATTACTCGATTCTCTGACATCTATGAGTAATATGAATCATTTGTAGATCACATCTAGCTCATCGAGGCCCGTTACCAGGACATGCAGATCATCTATGGTGATCTGTATCAGAGAATCTTTTATTCAAACTCATGCAAACGGGTGCTTTGCAGTATCCTTCCTTGAGAGGATCTCATCAACCCCAGGTTCGGATCCGACCGCTCTCTTTATGGCCATCTTCGTTGCGAGGTAGTTGTTCTCATAGATCTTCCTCTTGTCTTTTGCATCCCACTCGATGAAGACAGAGACCACTATGAGAAGATCCTCAACCCTCTCCCTGGGTATAACCCCCTCCGCGACAATGTCCATCACAGCTTTTGCGACTGCTGCCTGGGCCGGCCCGAAAATCAGAGCCGCCTGCCTTGCATTTTTGATCGTCACCTTGTTCACGATCAGAGTTGAGGGCTTCGCAGGCAGATTCGGCTCCAGAACCGCGAGAAGAGGTGTGTGACCCCTTCGCGGCGATGCCAGCGATGTGACAAATGCAGCATCAACCGCCCCACCCTTCGGCCCGATGACCAGATCGATATGCGCAACCTCGGGGCCATCTCCAACCAGCGCCTCTCCGACGAGAGTCCTGCTGAAATCCCGATCCAACCAACCACTCCCTTGGAACTCTTTATACCGATCTGGTACGCTGATAGAATATTAACTTATGCTGCAAGTTCTCTGAAGCTCTGCTTTTATGAACGCTGGGCTATGACATCCAGCTGATGCCGTGGACCACATTCCCGGACTTCTCAGTCCAGTATGCCCTTCGGGACCTCTATGCTGGCGATGGCGTGCTTGAAGAGCAGATATGTCCTTGGCCCTGCATCGAGCACTATCTCGTACGCGTTGAACGAGACAAGCTTACCACTCAGCGGCCTGCCATCGTTCATCCTTACCATTACCTGCTGGCCCCTGAGCTTCGGCAGGAACTGCGGCATCTTTGTCTTTGATTCCTCCTGCTCCTGCGCTCCAGCCTGCGTGTCCGTCGTATATACTCCCTCCTTTTGTAGAACTCTTTCGATGCGCAGGCATATATATAGTTGTTCTCGAATAGTGGGTTGAAGGCAGATGAAAGATGACATGCTTCTCTGGGATGAGACGCTCTTCAAGGACCCTGAGGTTTTCGAGCTGGATTATGTGCCGGAGCATTTCGATCACAGAGAGGCTCAGATGAAGAGCCTGAGGTTCTGCGTGCGGCCCGCCATTCGTGGAGCCAGGCCTGTTAATGCGCTCTGCCTGGGCCCCCCAGGCACCGGCAAAACCACCGCGATAATAAAGCTGTTCGAGGAGATAGAGAAGCATACAAGAAGCGTGATCACTGTCCATATAAACTGCCAGATAGACGGGACACGGTACAGCATCTTCTCGAGGATATACAAAAAGATATTCGGTGTCGCTCCTCCCTCAAGCGGCATCTCCTTCAAGCGCCTCTTCGATAAAATAGCAAATGAGCTCGCATCCAGGGAGGCAGTTCTGATCGTGGCTCTGGACGATGTCAGCTATCTCTTCCCCGAGAAGGAGATCGATCAGATCCTTTACACCCTTCTCAGATCTCATGAGTCGCTGCCCGGATTCAGGGCAGGTGTGATGGCTGCACACAGCGAGCCATCCATGAAATACATCCTTGATCCCAGGGTAGAGTCCGTCTTCAGGCCGGAGGAGATCCTGTTTCCACCGTACAAAAGAGACGAGATATTCGCGATACTCTCACGAAGGGCTCAGCTCGGATTCTATCCAGGTGTTCTGTCTCAGGATGTGCTTGATCTCGTGGTGGATCTCACCACAGAATCCGGCGATCTCAGGGTGGGGATAGACCTGCTCAAGCGCGCCGGAATGGAAGCTGAGAGACGAGCATCCAGGAGCATATCAGAGGAGGATGTAAGAAGGGCGTTCAGCAGCTCCAGATTCCTGCATATCGAGCACGCGATCAGATCTCTTAGCGGGGACGAGAGGACCCTGCTGAGGATCATCGCAGAACAACCCGGAGGCAAGGCGCAGTCCGGGGAGCTGTACCGCACCTACCACGGGATCACGCAGGCAGGCTACACGAAGTTTTACGAGATCCTGAAGAGGCTGGAGGCTCTGAGGCTTGTAGAGACAAGCTTCACCGGCCCCGGTATGCGGGGAAGGAGCAGGATCATACGCCTGAGGTGCGATCCCGCAGAGGTGATCACCAGAGTCAAAGAGTGACAGAGCCTCTTCGCCTGGGGACGCCTTCTGCTTCGGCGAGGGCCGGACAAAGACGCATCGTGCTCCAGCCCGGGGTGCACGCCTCCGGCGCCCCACTCCCTGATCTTTTGTCAGACCAGAGGCCTTGGCTGTTTATGCTCAGGCAGAACCGGCAGGGGCATTGTGTTTATGAGTATGGGCTGCTCCACGTCCTTCGCGCGCTCTACGAGAAGCTCCTTGCCCCACCGGGTCAGGCCGAAGAGGGGCACCGCAGTCCCGACCTGTACAAGCGGTTTCACGAGCTCCCGTATGTGCTTCGATGCGCATCCCGTTACTATATCAGCAGCAGAGAGAAGCCGTTCGGCATCATCCCTCGATATGCCGGTGAGATGTACCCCCACGATCAGTATCCTGCATCCAGTCTCCTGCTCCAGCTTTCTCAGCTTAAATGCAGTTTCCGCATCTGTGACCGTGACCGCGAATTTTCTGTACCTCTGCGCAGCGATTCTCGCGCCTTCCACCTGATCGATCCTCGCATCCCTCGGGGAAAGCACTCTGCCGCCCTTCCGCTCGATGTACTCTATAACCTCTGGTATCGGCTCCGTCTCCAGAAGCCCAGAGATCCAGCCGCCCATACCCTGGACGAGCGAGGGCGAGTCGGATATCACCGTACCGGCTCCATCACAGACCGTGACCGCCGCCTCGATGAGACCCCTGGATATGCCTGTCATCATGGTCTCAGAGGCGCCAAAGCTCACGAAAGTCTCCATCTCGAGCTTCCGCCTGGGCGTGAACATCCCGTGCTCTCTTATGCGGAACTCAGCATTCCCGGCAGCAGCCTCGGATGTTATCTTCTTTATTCCCCTAACCTTGTCGAAAAGAGGGCACCACTCTATGAGCGGCTCTGTGGCCTCAATCACCTTCTCGTCCTTCACCTTCACCCTACATCTCCCGAGAAGCTCCATTATGTGCATCATCCCACCAGCTCGAAGTACACCCTTCTATTGCTCTTTCCCTTGTTCTCCGCCTTCACGAGCCTCATCTCACCGATCTCCGATGTGTTCCTGACATGTGTGCCCCCGCATGCCTGGAGATCCACACCCTCGATCTCAATTACCCTCACGCTCTCCCGCTCCGGAACGTTCATGGCCAGCCTTACGAGATCCGGTATCTCCATCGCCTCATCTCTGGTCAGAACCCTCACCCTCACCGGGTGACCCTCTTTTATGAGATCGTTTGCCATTCCCACGTACGTCTCAATCATGCTCCTGTCAAATGCCTCGAGGCTGAAGTCAACCCTGGACCGGTCAATGTTGATCTGGTTCCCTGTTATCAGCGCTCCACTCTCCCTGAATATCACCGCGCTCAGGATATGGCATGCTGTATGGCTCCGCATGATCCTGTACCTTCTCTCCCAGTCTATCTCCCCCCTGACCGCCTCTCCAGGAGAGAGTCCATGAGCGCGATGGCATATGCCACGCTCGGACAGCTCCACGCTTTCGACTCTGAACACCTCATCGCCTCTGATCAGGATGCCCAGATCCGATGGCTGACCGCCAGATCTCGGATAGAATGCAGTCCTGTCGAGATACACTCCCGAGTCATCAACACCGGTGACGATCGCATCAAAGCTGCGCATGTAGCTGTCATCCATATAAAGAGCCTGAGTCATGAGAATGAGATATCTGGATGTTGGAGATATCGGTTTCCCTCTGGTGCGATTCTGTGAATTTTATGCTGCGATCGCAGACGGCATCGAGATGCAAAAGGAGTGAGAGAAGTGAGAACCACAAAATCATGATGATAACGCTGAGCTCAGAAGAACACAGAACAAAGCATGCTTGATCCAGGCAGAACCTGCAACAGAGGCTAAAGCTTACCGCTCCTGATCGCATCCCACAGCGCGTGAAGGTGCTCTCCGTACAGGATATAAATTAATATGAATACCCCGAGAATTACGTAGAGGTTGGAGATGTACACCAGCCACTGCAGCAACCTCATCTTCTTCTCGGGGGTCCCAAACCACTCCTTTGCCTTGCGCTCGGCCCATCCGGTCATGCTCATGTGGCGGAGGCTGCAGCCTCGGCAGCAGCCTTGGCCGCCTTTTCAGCCTCCTCAGCCTTGGCGCGCTTCTGAGCCTTCGCCTTGAGCTTCTTCAGCCTGACTATGTTGTCCCTGTCCATCTCCTCCAGTGCGAAGCCTATGAACCTGATGGTGTCCTTGATATCGGGTATGACCTTGAACTCAAGGGCGTTGACACGCCTCTTGGTCTTCTCGATATCATCTATGAGCTTCATAAGCGAGGTCTCGACCTCGGCTGCTGTGATTATCTTGTCCACCAGGCTCTCATAGGCATCTGCAGCCTCATCTATGGCGGCGCTTGTTCCTATGATACCGTACCCTCGCTCGTACATCTTCTTGTGCACGGCCTCTGCGGATATCTTGGGAACCACAACGCCCATTATGTTTCTTGACTGCAGATCCACGACAGGCTCCTTCTGCAGGGCAAAGGCCACGCTCTTTATGGCTATGGTGCCATCCGCGGCCTTCGCCATGCTGAGCCTCTGCTCCGCCCGGATGTAATCCTGGACGAGCTCTTGCCGTATTGTCTTCGCCCTGTTCAGCACCTCAAAAAATTCGATCATGAGGCCGTCGCGCTTCATCTTGAGGAGCTCGTGACCGGTCTGTGCCACCTTTATCCTTCTTCGAAGGGCGATGAGCACGGCCCTGGTCGGCTTTGTCCCTCTTATTACGGCCATGATCTCACTCTTTCTTTGCGGTGCCTGCGTACTTCGGATGGTACTTCTTGATGTACTTGTCGTCGATCCTGGTAAGCATCGTCTCTGGCAGCATCGAGAGGAGCTCCCATCCGATGGTGAGGGTCTCTATGATGGACCTGTCCTCATCCCTGCCCTGGTTGACGAACCTGCGCTCAAACTGGTCAGCGAACTCCAGGATGAGCTTGTCACGCTCTGAGAGCGCCTCCTTACCGACGATCGCAGCAAGACCCCTCAGATCGCAGCCCTCTGCGTAGTACGCGTAGAGCTGATCCGATACGGCCCTGTGATCCTCTCTGGTATGTCCGGCGCCGATTCCTGAGTTCATCAGCCTGCTCAGGGAGGGGCGGATGTCGATGGGCGGATAGATGCCCTTCCTGTGGAGCTCACGCGATACAATGAGCTGGCCCTCTGTGATGTATCCTGAGAGATCCGGAATCGGATGGGTGATGTCATCGCCTGGCATCGTGAGGATCGGGAACTGCGTGATCGATCCCTTCTTGCCCTTTATGATCCCGGCACGCTCGTAGTTCGTGGCGAGGTCTGTGTACATGTAGCCCGGATAGCCGCGGCGTCCGGGAACCTCCTCTCGGGCAGCTCCCATCTGTCTCAGAGACTCGCAGTAGTTGGTCATGTCTGTGTAGATGACCAGCACGTGCATGTCCAGATCGAATGCCAGGTACTCAGCTGTGGTCAGCCCGAGCTTTGGAGTCAGAAGCCTCTCGACAGCCGGGTCGTCTGCCAGGTTGAGGAAGATCACGGCCCTCTCGAGAGCGCCTGTCCTCTCGAAGTCTGCCATGAAGTGCTGGGCCTCCTCGTTTGTGATGCCCATGGCGCAGAAGACCACCGCGAACTGCTCTGCCTCTCCCAGGACCTTTGCCTGACGGGCGATCTGAAGGGCGACATCATTGTGCGGGAGACCCGCACCCGAGAAGATGGGCAGCTTCTGCCCCCTCACAAGGGTGTTTGTCCCGTCTATGGTCGATATGCCCGTCTGGATGAAAGCCCTCGGCTTCTCCCTCGAGGCTGGGTTTATGGCAGCCCCGATGATCTCGCGCTCAACCTCTGGAACTATGGGTGGCCCACCATCCCTCGGCCTGCCTGAGCCGGAGAGGACCCTCCCTATGATGCTCGGAGAGAGCGGCATCTTGATGACGTCTCCGGTGAATCTCACGGAGCTATCCTTTGAGAGGCCACCGGTACCCTCGAAGACCTGGACGACGACGATCTCATCCGAGGTGTCCAGGACCTGGCCTCTCTTCACCTCACCGCTGGCCGTCCTGATCTCGACGAGCTCACCGTAGCCTACCGGCTCGGTCTTCTCGACGAACACCAGGGGTCCAGAGATCTCGGTTATAGTCTTGTATTCCTTGGTCATTGGCAACCCCCTTACTTCAGAGCCTCGAACTCGGCCTTCATCTGGTCCATGACCTTCTTGAGCTCGGGCTCGTAGTCCTCAACCATCTTGAGCTTGGCTAGTGCGTCTTTGGAGGGTACGCTCTTGATCTGATCGACCGCTACACCCCTGTGGAGAGCCTCGAATGCGTAGTCCCTGTATGTCAGTATAGCCTTCAGGAGATCGTACTGCTTCTTGTACGGGCAGAATGTATCCACCGGGTGGAACGCGCTCTGTGCCAGCCAGAAGTTGATGATCATCCTAGCAACCTCGAGTGTCAGCTGCTGATCCTCAGGCAGCGCATCCGAGCCGACGAGCATGACGATCTCCTCGAGCTCGGCGTTCTCCTGCAGTATCGCCATCGCTCTCCTCTTCAGCTGGTTCCAGTCGGGAGCGACGTTCTCAGCATACCAGCTCTCCAGATCCTTCTCGTACAGCGAGTACGAATCGAGCCAGTTGATCGACGGGAAGTGCCTGCGCTGCGTCAGCCTGGAGTCGAGCGCCCAGAAGACCTTGACGATACGGAGTGTGTTCTGGGTCACAGGCTCTGTGAAGTCTCCACCGGGTGGGGATACAGCACCCACGACAGCGACCGAGCCCTCGCCGCCGGCCAGGATCTCAGCCCGTCCAGCGCGCTCGTAGAAGTCTGCAAGCCTCGCAGCGAGATACGCTGGATAGCCCTCCTCACCAGGCATCTCCTCAAGCCTCGAGGCGAGCTCTCTCATGGCCTCAGCCCATCTCGATGTCGAGTCCGCGGTCATCAGCACATCGTAACCCATGTCTCTGTAGTACTCTGCTGTGGTCATCCCTGTGTAGATCGACGCCTCACGAGCCGCGACTGGCATGTTGGATGTGTTGGCGTAGACGATCGACCTCTCGAGCAGCGGCCTGTTCGTCCTCGGATCCACCAGCTCGGGGAACTCGTGGAGCAGATCTGCCATCTCATTGCCGCGCTCGCCGCATCCGACGTAGATGACTATATCGACATCAGACCACTTCGAGAGCGTCTGCTGCATGACAGTCTTGCCCGTGCCGAATCCTCCGGGGATGGCTGCGGTTCCGCCCTTTGCCAGGGGGAAGAATCCATCGATGACCCTCTGGCCTGTTCTCAGCGGGATTGTCGGAGGCAGCTTCCTCACGACGGGACGCGCCTGACGGACAGGCCACTTCTGGAGCATCGTGAGCTGTGAGCCATCTTCAAGCACACAGACTGTCTCCTCAACCGTGAAGTTCCCGCTGTAGATCTCCTTGACGACCCCACCCTTGTGCTTCGGTGGGACCATGATCTTGTGCTTGATCAGGAGCTGCTCCTGGACGACGCCTATGGGCTGTCCGGGCTTTACAGTATCGCCCTTCTTCACCAGGGGCTGGAACTCCCACTTCTTCTTGTGATCTACACCATCGACGAAGAGGCCTCTGCTGATGAAGTCTCCAGACCTCTCGGCCAGCAGGGGAAGCGGTCTCTGAACGCCGTCGTAGATCTGAGTGAGGATGCCAGGACCAAGCTGGGCCACCAGAGGCCCTCCGGTCTCCTTGACCGGCTCACCAGGCTTGATACCCGAGGTATCCTCGTATACCTGGATGATGTGCTTATCTCCGGAAATGCCGATGACCTCACTCATCAGGCCTTCCTCGCCGACCAGAACCAGGTCGTACATCGAAGCCTTCAGACCAACGGCCTGCACGACCGGTCCGGCGACTCTCTTTACTCTTCCTACTTCCATAAATCGACACCTATTGCCCTTTTAATCTTCTCTCTCATCTCTGTGCTTTGCTCGGTTCCGATAGCGATAACAGTAGGCCTAACGGAGTTAGATAAGGTCGACTGCAGCCTCTTAGGAAGCCTGTTATAGTCCTTCTGGTGCAGGACCAGAATTCCTACATTCGGATCAGCCATTACCTCATTTATCTTGTTTATCAGCTCCTCTTCCGAGGTGGCCTCGTAGGCTTTCTTGATCCCTGCGAGGCTGAATCCGATAACCGCATCACTATTACCTATAACTGCAATCTCCATTATGCCACCACCATCTGCTCCTCGATGAGCTCGTTAGGCAGTCCAGCCTCCTTCCCCCTGACGATCTTCCTGATGTTGGCAACCTCTGTCTCCTTTGTGACTATGTAGCCAAGCACAGGCAGGATCGACAGCGGATGGTAGTTGGAGAGAGACCAGGCGTATCTGATCAGATATGCCTTCAATCTTGCCTCTATTCTGCTCACGCCATCGAGGTCTGCGGTCGCCACATCTGAGATTGCGCTCCAGAACGGATAGCCCTCGAGCCCCCTGACGAAATCCGCGTAGGGTTGTCCTGCCATCCGGCTCAGCTCCTCGCCGAGCTTGCCGCCAGGTATCAGGTTCTCCTGAACGATGCTAGCCTCGATTCCAGCCTTGTTCATGCGGAAGAGGGTTATGAGGTTCTTGATATCGATCTCTCTCCTCACGTACTTGAGAAGGAGACCGCCGCCGACTGATAGCGTCCCGCCCACGGCACGCTCCATCCTGAAGTAATAGAGCTTGTCAAGGGCGTTCTCCACAGAGGCGAGGAACTTCCCGTCGTACTTGGAGAGAGCCTCAGCGAAGTCCGTGCCCTCGAATGCGGCTATGACATCATTGATCGAGTCCTTCTTGGCAAGCCCCTCCAGGAACTCCCTGTCCAGCTCGCCCGCAGGCACTATGTACTTCATTATCTCAGAGTCGCTGGCTCCATAGAACTTCCCGCGGAGGATCGTCTTTATGTTCCAGATGTCCCAGCGCCTCAGGTACTCCAGTATCAGGAACTGGGGCTCGTCTATCGAGACCTCAAGGAGCTTCCTGTAGGTCTTTGCCAGGTTTGCAAAGGTCGCATGCTCGATCAGCTCTGCACCAGAGTAGTCCTTGGCCAGAGCATCGATCTCCTCCTTGTACTGGGTCTCTTCGAGGTATCTTGCAATCTCTGGTATATCCATGTTCAGCATTCTGGCATACATCTCGTTGGGTATGAGCTTGGTCTTCATCGCCCTTACCCTGCCCGTGATGTATGCGTACTTCACCGGTTTTCCGAACTTCGGCAAACGTAGTACTGGCATCGCTCTCACCCGAACAAGAGCTTGGAGACCTCTTTGACCTTGGCGTTGAATATATCCCGCGCTAGAGTCTCATATGAGAGATCGAACCTCACTGACCCATCCTTGCTCTCGACCACCACGCCACCGATTATATCCAGCGTGCCTCCGTAATTGGGGACAAGAGAGGATACAAAGGCCTGATCTCGCTTGTTGGAGTAGACCTTCATATCCTTGAGATCATAGGGCTCCAGGAGCTTCTTTATAAGAGCCTCGTTCTTGTCCTTGGGCAGCTTTGCGACCGCATCGAGGAACTTCGTCCTCACCTGCTCAAGGAGTTCCTTGTGAACGTTCAGCTCAGCCCTCTTGAGCTCCAGGTTTGCGCTGGACATCTCCCTGCGCACAAGAGCCTCTATGTCGTGCTTTGCCTCTCCCTCTTTCCTGGACTTTATCTCGGCGGCACGTTCTCTGGCCTCACTAAGTATTCTGGCAACCTCCTGCTCGGCCTCCGCATTTATCTGGGCGACCTTGCTCTTGCTTGTTGCCAGAATATCCTCAACCACTGCATCTAGTGCCATTGCCTCTCACCCTTTTGGATGGGGGTGCTCAGAGTAACGCGGCGAAGGGTGACCAGGCGAACATCAGGATCAGCGAGACGGCAAGCCCGAAGATGATCAGCGTCTCGGGCAGCAGCATCAGGAACAGGCCCTTGCCCAGGAATCCGGGCTCCTCTGCAACGACGCCGACGACGGCGGCTCCGATGCCCTGCTCACCGACACCCGCACCGATACCGGCAAGCCCAGTCGCAAGACCTGCACCAACTGCCAACAGACCGTACATTACTCCTGCATCCGTTATAGCCATATTCCTCAAACCTCCTTACTATTATTATAACCATTCAATATATTTGTTCGTCCCGTTATACCTTCAGATACCTCCGGACATGTCCGAAGGGACTGTACTCAACTCCACCACCATGCTGGCTGTAGAACTTGGTGAACATCTCGACGTAATGCAACCTCAGGGGGTGCATGAACGGAGACAGTATACCAAGCAGCAGGTTGATGAAGTGCACCACAAGCAGCACGATGACTCCCACGATGTAAGCGACCATCGTGAGGTGCTCACCGCCGCTGAGCATCGGCATGATGACGCCAAAGGCCAGCTTGTTGGCTGCAAATGCGACACCAACTGATGCGAGGCCAATGGCCAGAAGCCTCAGGTAGGATATAAGGTTGCTCACATAGAACGGAAGATGCGTGGCACCCATCACACCCTCTGGGCCCATGACCATCATGACGATAGCCACCACAACAAGGAGCCCCATGAGATACACCAGGGGCATGAAGCCCAGAACCAGGCCGAGAAGCAGCAGCGCAAAAGCCACCTGGAAGATCAGCACCGGAAGCCGCTCGAAATACGCGTGCTTCTTCTCACCATAATTGAGCTCTGTCTTGACGCCGAGTATGGAACCGATTCCACAATGGAGAACACCGATGAAGATACTGACACCGATCAGCATCAGCACCGCATTAGTGGCCAGCCTGTACAGCGGGAACATTCCCATCGGGCCAACCCTGCCAAGCGGACCGAAGACACCCTCGCCGAAGAACCTTCCGGATTCCTCCAGCGCCAGTATCTCCTCATGCGGCAGCTGCCCGAAGATCTTGCCCCACAGGCCCATTGGCCCGAAGATCTCGCCGAAGATCAGGCCGAAGATTATAGACCAGACGCTTGCGATCATCACGATGTTTATCAGCTGTGTCCAACCCTCAGTTCTGAACTTCTTCTTCAGCATCATGAGCACGAGTATTATCATGATGCCATATCCGACGTCGCCGAGGATCATCCCGAACATTATCGGGAAGAACACGAATATCAGAAGCGTCGGATCGAACTCCTTGTACTCAGGTATCGCGAAAAGCCTGGTTATGAGCTCGTAAGGCTTCACGATCCCGGGGTTCTCGATCTTTGTGGGTATATCCTCGCCCTTCTTCTCGACCAGCTCCTCCATCTCGCTCTCAGAGAGTTTCTCAACGTGTATTCTGCCGCCGGTTGTGCTCTCAAGCGCGCTCTTGAGCTTATCATAGTCCGCTGACGGAACATAGCCATCTATGACAAACGCGTTCTCGCTTGTTGCAAACCTGAGAGGCGCATCGGTCTTCTGGGTCTGGATGCTCAGGTACTCATCCGCAGCCAGTATGATGTCCTCATACTGCTTCTTCAGATCCTTGAGCTTCTTCTGCAGTGGCTCCTTCTCGGACTCCAGACGCTTTATCTCCGCCTCCAGAGTGGCTATGGCCACATCAGGAGCTCCGGTGAGCTTTGGAACCGAGATCTCTGCAAACCCATGCTCGGCAAGGACCGCCTGAACCTCAGAGGCCTTCTCAACGGGCACGAACACCGCGACAACAGTGGTGTTCTTGACACTCCCTGTGAAGACCTCGCTCTTGGGAGCGACCTTTGCGACATCGGCATCAACTGCAGACTCAACCGTCCCCACGAAGACAGCCAGGGTCTCATAGCCCGAGTACAGCTCTATGGGCAGGTCAATCGCCGCCAGTGGCCGAAGCGCATTGATCTGATCCTGCTTTGATTTGACCTCAGCCTCGATCGCAGTTATGCGCTCGTAGGTGGAGGTCACCTCCTCCGCAAGCCTTCCCAGCAGATCGTCCATCTGGGATACTATCTGGGACTCCGCAAACCTGACATCGGGAGCCTTTGGCTTTATATCCAGATATCTCTCAATCGATCTGAGCTTTATGAGGTTCTCGGAGAACTCCTTGCCTTTGCCCATCGTCTTGCCCTGCTCAAAATAGTCTGCCCCACCTGTGTAGTTGACGATGTGCATGAGGTTGAGCTCATGGAGCTTCTCCACCACAGACTCCATCACATTCTTCGACCCGGCGACGACTACACGGCTCATCTCAACGGGTCTAAGCATGCAACAACCCCATAAACTCCTTTAGCATGTATTCAACCGCCTTGTCCAGTTTTGCGCTTGCACTAGACCTCAAGGCATCGACCTTTCGCATGCCCTCGCTAATAACCGATTGCTTCTTGGCCTTAACTTCGCCCTCCGCCTTGGCGAGTTCCTTCTCGTAGAAGGCCTGTGCTTCGGATTCGGCTGTACGCACTATGTTCGCTGCTTCGGTAGTGGCATCAGCGATGCGTTTTTCCTTCTCCTGCAAGGCCTGCTGGACACTGGCCTTCGCATCCGCCTCTGCCTGCTTGATTCTCGACAAGATCTCGTGTCTCGCCATCTGATCCCTCACTACATCCATGCTGTTTTTCAAACAGCGCGTGTCGCTTGATTCGTGACAGACTGTCAATCCATCCCCATCTACGAATATAAAACCTTCGGTTTCACTCCCCCTGAAGCGAGCTCAAACCCCCCATCGCTCAAGTGCGCGCTCAAGCTCTTTATGGCTCTTCGCATACTCGCTCACCGTTACGCCGCTCAGCCACGCCTCGACTGCCTGCACCATCGCCCTCGCCCCGGCGGTCGTTCCATCAGGATGCCCGTGTACGCCACCGCCGGCCTGCACTATGCAGTCTCTGCCGTAGCCGTCCAGGTTGCCTGCGACCTTCCCTGGATGTATGCCGCCTGAAGCCACCGGGAAGACCCTTTTCAGTCCATACCACTCCCCACGCAGAGCATCCCTGCACTGGTTGTTCTCCTCGATATCGCTGGCCATCTTCCCCACGTAGCTGCCGGTGTGCAGGTTCGTGCCTCCCGCCATCCTCACGAGCTTCGCTATGACGAGCATCGATATGCCATGCGCTCTGTCTCTCGTCATGGCTCCGTGCATTGTTCTGTGCACATGGATAGGCAGATCCACTCCTCTTCCGAGCACCTCGAGCGCAGAAAATCCGGCTGTCAGAACATCGACCATGAGCATGTTCGCACCACGGTCGATCGCCCTCTCCGCCCTCTCCAGGATTGTATCAGCGCCCGCTGTGACGTTGACAGCATAGAACGCCCTCTTCCCGGTCTCGCTCTCGACCCTCTCGAGCTCCGCCATGACCTCCTCGACTCTTTTCTCCATCGGGCAGAACTTCTGGTCTGTGAGGGTCTCATCGTCCTTGACGAGATCGAGTCCACCTCTCACAGCAGCCCCCGCGACCTCAGCGGTCTGCCTCGGGTTCAGCCCGACCTTGGGCTTGACTATCGTGCCGACAAGAGGCCGATCATGCACATCGATGATCCTCCTAGCATCCTCTATCCCGAACTTCGGGCCGCTGTGCGCTCTTATTAGCGACTCCGGAAAATCTACATCCAGCAGCCGGACCTTCTTCAGGGCCTCCAGACCGAAGAGGTTTCCTGCGATAACAGACAGATACTGCGGTATGTTCCCAGGCTCGAATAGCTCCACAGGGAACTCTATCTCCACGATGTTGCCCTCTATCGAGAGGACACTCGCCGCGAGATCGCTCTCAGCTCCCCTCACCTCTGTCCACGTCCCCGTCGACTGCTCAGCAGCTATCGCCTCAGCAGCCTTTCTCAGGGGAAGGTCTGTCTCGACGCGGTAGCGCGCCACAACATCTCTGTGCATCTTCTCCCACCCTTTTTGATGTTAATGAGATGCTCCGGCGCCGCAGGGAGATCCTCCTTCGGGCGTCCTCGACGCTCTCCCTCAGCTCCACAAAATCCTCAAAGCACCCCATACCCGGATGTATCGCTGTACGGATGCTCTTATAGTTGCCGATGCGGATCAAATAAATTTGGCCTAATCGATGATCTGCTCCACCTGAGGTGCTGGTATGGCAGTATGATCTCGAAAAATAACGAGTGCGTTCGGCACTCGTCTCCATGAGCCTGAGTTGCCAAACGCGCATGGTCTAATAAAATTATCGCTATTACAAGTCTGGAGGTTACCTTTCCCATTCCCAGTGTTCAGGCGCCAGGTAGTCGAAGACGCAGCATGACACAGCCACGGCTCTCTTTTCGTCGCTGCTGCCAGTGGCATAGTGATACAGCTCATGGAGAAGCGTGAGGGCGTCAGCACTTCCTGTATGACTACCGCAAGATACCCCGCCTGTGCACACAGCAATCCAGCTGCAGTCTGGATGCGGAGAGAGAAATGTTCTCCCGTACACACAATCGCACAGGGCTTTCCTGTTTGAAGGAAGTGTGCCCGCCCTGTAACCTCTTGGAAGTGTGTATGGCTTAATATATATCAGTACGTTCTCCATGGCACTTAGAATATCATCCGCCAGGCTGCCACTCCCAACACGGCCGCTCAGATAATCCATATCATCAAACTCGGGGAATTTGTAGTCCCTGGCACTCTCGGGAAGCTCTCCCCTCCCAATCCTCTCCTCTATCGTGCTGTTCCACTCCTCAACGAAATCCGGCAGATCCTCAAGGGCATTTGATCTCAGGCGCGCATCGATATCCTCCAGGTAATTCCTGATGGTGTTCAGTTCGTCCGTATTTATTGTTCCTCCAGCCGGACATCTGGCATTGTGATAGCGCACACCGACTGTCCAATATATGGTCTCATGCTCGTACACCTCACCATCCGCATTTCGCGCATGTAATGTCTGGATGATGGTACGACCTGCAGTGTCTGCATTGTAGATGTACGAGCTGCTGGAGGGCGTAACATGGGGGGAACATTCCCAGCCTCCCACATCTGTAAATGATCCGGGCTCCAGAACCTCTGCGCCTGGATAAGAGATGTGATCTTCCATCTCATCAGCACCTGTGATCTCCCAGCTAAGCTCGACCTCCCCCGTGTTTTTCGGCACCGATGTCCCGGGCTTCACAGCGCGCATTGTGATCACAGGCGGACTGTTGCCCTTCCTGGCTCGCTGTTCCTGCTCCGTGGCTTCCATGCAGTGCAGCTCAGGCACAAAGATTGGAGACCGCGTCTCCACGACCACATTGGCGATCAATACCTTCTTTTTGCTCTTCGGGTCCTTGCTCCAAAGCCGGATCGCGGCTGTACGCCTCCCACTGAGAGCTATGGGCCATCCGATATTCGTTTTCCCGAACCTGTATGGGATTCTAGCATAGCCATTTGCCTTGATTTTAAGAGTTCTGTACTTCTCAGGTACGGATAAAGCTTTACTGCCTCCAAGCTCGACTGCCAGCGTAACGTCTTTTTTGCCGGTGTTTTTTAAAAGCAATGCATTCGAGCTCTTCGTGATTGTGAGCCCTTTCAGCTGAGATGAAACTTCCACCATGAATTTAGCATCTACCTCAAAATATAAGTAATTTTGGAAGTTTGTATTCTGAACCGCGGTGCAGCAGGAGATGCATGCCAAAAGGATGAATGCTCATGTGGTCGAATCGTCGGAGAGGCGAACAACCTCAACCAGCAGCATTCGACTTCATGTCTTTCTGCCGCTCTTACGTATTCCGCAACTTTGCTGAATGCACTCATTCGCTCGCCAGGCCTTCGACTGCGTCGAAGATAAGTCGAAACGAGCGCACAGCAGGACCGGTGCCTCTGCGGACAAGTTATCAGATGGATGAGAGCGTTTTCTGCAATGTTTACTGGGCCGCCAGATCACAGGATGAAAGCTTTGATGTGCTGTCAGTTTCGTTAAAAATGGGTCGACGCAGGAGGTCGACCTTATCTCATGGTTTCACAATGACCCATTCTCAACCGCTAACATGTGGATCTCACGTCACCTCTCTGTGCAAGACCAGGATGGCAGATGCGAATGACAGAGTGAAGAAAACTATCAGTGCCGTGACATCAGGATAGAGAACATCCATAAGAGTGCTGCCCTTCAGCATAACTGCCCTCAGAGCATCAGTGGCATATGTCAGTGGCAGGATGTACGATACAGGCCTGACGAAATCCGGTATCGACTGAATAGGCCACCATACGCCTGAAAGTATGATCTGCGGTATCACGACCATCGGGATGAACTGGACCACCTGGAACTCACTCCTGGCGAAGTTTGAGAAGAACGTTCCAAGCGCCAGAGCCCCAGCGCCCAGAAGGATGACGATCGAGAGAAGAAGCAGCGGGCTGCCCTTAAGAGGGACGCCGAAGACGAAGATCACCACAAGCAGTGTGGTTGTGGACTGCAGGAGCGTGAAGAGCGAGAATCCCAGGATGTAGCCGGAGACGATCTCCGTGCTGCTCAGTGGCGATACCATGAACTTCTCCAGGGTTCCCTGAGATCTCTCCCTGACAAATGCCACTGCTGCGTTGATGAATGTGAAGAAGAACACCACCAGGCCGAGTATGGCCGGCCCGATCGTGTCAGTCATCTCCATATCATATCCGTACACGTATCTCTCGACGATTGGTGCGCCACTCCCCAAAACCTCACTCCTGGCCCCGGCAAGAGCCGCGCCCCTTATCGCGCTGGCTATCTGTGGGCTGGTGGCGTCCAGCAGCAGTTGTATCTCATCGGGTGATATCACCACTGCGCCGTTGAGCCTTCCATCAGAGACGAGCCTCTCAGCATCAGACTCTGATCCCAGGTGAAGAACTGTGAAATCCTTTACGCCCTCCAGATGCGATCTGAGCGCCGGATGCCCTCCCAGGTCCACGATCCCGAGCTGGATCCCGCTCATCTCTCCTGAGAGGGCGTAGCCGAAGAGCATCATCAGAACTATGGGCGCAAATGTGATCAGTCCGATCGTCCGCCTGTCCCTCTTGAGCTGGCGCACCACTCGGAGCGCGACCACGCAAACACGCCTGATATCGATCATGCTGCTCCTGAGAGCGTGAGAAACGCCTCCTCCAGGCTCGGCTCCCTGAGTCTGATATCAAGGGGCGTGATGATCTCCATGATCTCTTTTATCTGCGCATGTCTGTCGATCCTGATCCTCACCACCCCTCCTGAAACCTCCACATCATAACCTTCAGATCTCAGGAGGGATGCGTCGCGCTCCGGATCTTCGAGCAGGAGCTCAAGATGCGGCTTCAGACCAGCAAGCCTCAGGATCTCCTCAGGGCTGCCCTCCGCGGCCATTCTCCCGGCACGCATGTATCCCACAATCCTGCACCTCCCGGCCTCGTCCATCAGATGGGTGGTTATGATCACGGTCTTCCCCTCAGATGCAAGCTGATCGAAGTACATCCAGAAGCCCTGACGGAGCGCTGGATCCACCCCCACAGTCGGCTCATCGAGCAGCAGCAGCTCCGGCTCGTGTATGAGTGTGCATGCGAGGGAGAGACGCTGGTACATCCCGCCGCTCAGAGCCCCTGCCAGTCGATCCCTGTGATCGGAGAGCTCCACCATCTCAAGAAGCTCTGCGATCCGTCTCTTTCTCCTCTGGCCATCAATGCCGTAGAGGCCGGCGAAGAACTCCATGTTCTCCTGCACAGTCAGATCCGGATACAGGGCGCGGTGCTGCGTCATGTATCCGATTCTGTGATAAAGAGACCCGATGCTGGAGACATGCTCCCCAAGGACATACAGATCGCCGCCATCCAGGCGGAGAAGTCCCACGATGGCGCGTATGAACGTGGTCTTGCCGGAGCCGTTCGGGCCGAGCAGGCAGTACGTCACACCCTCCGGTATTCTGACCGTCAGGCCATCAAGGGCTCTCAGACCGCGAAATGTCTTGACAAGATCACGGGCATCTACAGCCTCCATGCACCACCCCTCCTCTTTCTTATGATGAAAATTATGGATGCGATGGCAGCGATCAGGAGCGCAGCAGCCCAGAGAGAGATGCGTCTCCAGTGATCGATCATGATGTACACATTCCCAGAGTCGCTCAGGTTGTCCCTGTACGTGTCGGAGAACTCGAAGAGAATTCTGAGAAGGTACAGCTTTCCCGGAACAGCATCCTTTGAGACATCCAGCTTGTAGACAAACTCTGCGCTCTCACCTGGCTCCAGGCGGGGCACTGGCGACTCATCCACGCTCACATAGATCCCGCTCTCAGGCCTGAGCCTGGCGACCAGATCCCTGGCTGTATCTGTGCCCACGTTCTTTATGGATATCCTCACGACATTATCACTGGAGCCGGCAGGAAGCCTCTCTGGATCCACTCCCAGAACATCGAACTCAACACCGCTCTTTCGCTCAACCCTGAGCTCAAGAGGTACCACCTGGCTTATTCTGTCGTACCAGTAATACACATCCGGGCTCTCAGGACGGTCCTCGTCGCTCTTAACAGCAACATCTCTTTGATATGTGCAGTTGATCAGCGCGTACATCCTGTACATCCCGGGGTATGTGTTTTTGTAGACCTCGATCGGAAACTCAAGCGGCGCTGAGGTCTGGCCTTCGCGAATGTTTCCAGGGAATGCAACAGCGCGTTTGACATCTATTGCGCTCCTGTTCTCTGCGAACAGCTCCACAGAGACATCCTGTGCTGTGGTCCTCTGTCTCTCCAGCTCAAGCTCCCGCTGCGCTGCCAGGATCTCATCCTTCCTGTCCGGCGCAGGCTCGCTGTTCACCTTTATGGCGGTGATCCTCCCGCGATTGGTCAGGGTCAGAAAAATCGATGTCTTCTCCCCCTGATATACGGACGATCTCTCCAGTGAGACTGTGAGATCCGGCACTCCATATACCTTGTAGTGGTCATCCCCGAACATCTCCGGAGGCACCGGAGCGCCCGTCTCAATGGCGGTGGATGTGTAAGAGCATGCGAGCAGAACACAGATGATGCAGACCGGAAACAGCAATCCGGGACGGTCCGATGGGGTTGCTGCATGGCGCCTGAAGATCCAGCGAGAGATGAGTGGCAGACCGAGGGATGGCATCTGAAAACTGATACCCAGGGCGCAGCACCTGATTCGCGATCGCTCAGATCTTCTCAGATCTTGCAGAAAACTCCCTCCATTCCCTCAGCTTATCTCTTATCAGAAGCCTGCACCTCTCAGGGTCTGCCAGGACCATCTCACTCTGAACCCACTCTGGCAGATACATCCTGACACCCCCCAGACCTCTGGATGCGAACCTGCTGTCACAGAGGAGTATGACACCCCTCTCGCTCTCCGCCCTTATGACCCTCCCGGCAGCCTGGAGCCCGCGGTTGATCGCTGGAAGGGTGTATGCTATCAGCGTGCCCCGCTTCTTCCCGTACTTTTGAGTGTAGTAGGTGATGACCTCCTTCTGGATCTCATCGAAGACAGAGAGGGGAAGACCGACAACAGCCACCCCGTTGAGCGCCTCGCCCTTGTAGTCTATGCCCTCTGCGAGCTTTCCTCCAGAGACCCCAAGCAGCACAGCGCCATTGCTCCTGCCCGCCCTGAAGAACTCCTCCAGGATCTGAGGAACATCCTCCGCAGATCTGGGCTCTGTGAACACCCGCTTGCCTGCGCCTCGTGCGAATCTCGTGCATGCATCCCTGTACGAGGCCATCATCGGGTATGAGGTGAAGAAGACCGCGACGTTTCCAGGCACCTCCTCTATCAGGGCGCTGATATATCCGGATATCAGACTCCTGTTCTCCGGGTTCTCCCTCGCGCTGAGCTGTGTCGTCGCCCTCTCAGCTGCTATGATCAGGCGGTTGCTCTGCGGGAATGGATTTGGCAGGGAGATCTTTATGGCCCTGCCTGGCTCGCCCAGACAGTACAGCTCATACGCATCGATCGGAGAGAGGGTGCCGCTGAGCATCAGGGTTGCGTTGACGTTATCGACGACTCTTCTTATCACGGGCGCTGGATCGATCTTCGTCACCTCCAGGCGGGTCCATCTCCTCTCCCCTGAAGATGTGGTAACGATCTTTCTCTGGTACGACGGGTCGTGCTCAGCCTCCTCGACCTCTCTGAGGAAGAGAACCATTGTGGCGAGGCTGGGCTGTACATCCCCATAAAGTGTTTCGTGATCGCTCTCCGCAAGCTTCATCTCCGCGATCGCAACCGCCACATCGCTAAGATACGACAGAGCGAGATCTATATCGTCGATGCCGTCGTACACGTACTGCCTGAAGAGCTCGCCATCGAGAAGCATCTCCCCATCCTTCGACCTGGCTTCCCTCGCGGCCATGAACCTCCTGATTCTTGGTATTAGCAGCCTGGCCGTCTTCAGACCCTCCCTGCGCCAGTCGTGATGCTCCTCTCCCAGTTTCGCCTGGCCCAGTGCCTTCTCGAACCTGTTTATCTCCCGTTCAGCCAGATCCAGGATCCTGGGCGTGAGCACCCTGGTGTTCATCTCCCTCACAGAGTCGCCAAGGTTGTGGGCCTCGTCCACCATCACCGTCATGCGGTCTGCCTCAAGACCGAGCCACTGGATTATGGCGTCCTGAAAATCCGGGCTGAAGAGGTGATGGTAGTTCAGGATGATGACATCACTGCTCTTCGCGTGCAGCGACATAACCTCATAGGGACACACCCCTCTGCAGGTCTTCTCGAGGGCATCGACAGGCACAATCCTCCTGCTCATCCTCTCTGCAGCATCCACAGCGGCAGATGAGGACCTGAAGTACACCTTCCCGTTGATCTCGAAGGCCTCTTTGCTCCTCAGGTAATGGGGGCAGACGGTCCTCTCCCCAGGAGGCTCATCAGGTATCTCATCCCTGGATGGATCGTACACATCGTTGTAACCCTTCTCGATCCGCGAGGCCATGTAGTTCTTCGAGCCCTCTCTGAGCCTCATGCACGCGTAGTAGATGCTCTCCCCCCAGATCTCAGATGCGAGCGGGCATGCCTTCTGTTTCCCTATAAGGTATGAGACTGTGGGTCTGTGTCTTGTGTTCGACCAGATCCTGTTTATCTCGTCAAGATAAACCCCTATCTGGCTAACGGTCCTGACCGCAACCACGATCTTTCCGGGCGCGGCTGCAAGTGCCGCTGATATGCAGCTCGTCTTTCCTGAGCCTGTGGGCGCATCTATCATCAGAACGCCGTGGTCGCCCTTGGAGACCACCTCGTAGACAGCATCGAGCATCTTGTCCTGGTGCGGGCGCAGCGATGGATAGGGGATGTAGTCGAGATACACAGCCTCAACTCTGGATCTTCTCGGAGATAAAAGCTTGGCTGCATTGGTTCTGCTGCGCGCGCTCGAGATCGGGGATGGCAGCACAGCGGAACCGCGCACGCCCGGGTGCACAGTACTGGAAAGCTTAATAAATGTTGGTCAGGATAATGATAATTGGTGGAAAAATGACCCATCACGAGAAGAAGGAAGAGGAGAAGGAGGAAGAGGCTGCCAAGGTTGAGCCTGTAAAGCCCGGCGAGAAGCGTGGCGGCAAGAAGAAGGGGCTCCTCGACACGTGCGTATGAGCAGAACCCTACCCCTCCGAGGGTAGGGGCTGATTGTTTCTGTGAGTTTTTATGTCCCTGGAGAGGATTTGTCTCTCAGCCTGTTCGAGGCTTACATGGATCCGGGTTTTTCTGCGATTTTGTGACTGCTTCGAACCAGCAGCGAGAGACAATCCCGCTGCTGTCCGGTTCTTATCCTGCATATTATATGCACAGGAGTCATATCATCATTAATATCAAATTATGCAATATCTATTATGGCCCCATGAGGCAGATACGAAGCGGGTCTTGATGGGAAGGGTAATAACTGATCAGCTCGATCTGAAGAAGGAATGTATGCCAGAGGTGGGTGCATCTCCGGGAGGAGTGCGGGAAGAGAAGCGTATGGGCGATTCTGTACAGGAGATTTTCATGATCATGATTGTATTCCGGTTTTGAGATCCACAGCAGACAACCATCGTCGCTTCGCATCACATAATCAGGGGAAGATCTGCAGAGCATGAGCGAATACAGGCTTCTCGCGCAGCGGATAGGTCTGATAGGCCTCGCGAATGTGCTGGTGAACCTCAGCGGCATATTTCTCCTTCCGATTCTGACAAAGAGCCTGCCGGTCGAGGATTACGGCATCTGGGCGCAGGTTAATGTCACAATCAGCCTCGCGTCAGTCGTAATCTGCCTGGGGCTCTCTGCCTCCATGGTCAGATTCATGGCCGCGTCGAGCAGCAGGGAGGAGATACAGGAGTGCTTCTACTCGATACTCGCTGTGGTGATGTTGACCGGCATATCCGCAATGCTTCTCATCTTCTGCCTCGCTGAGCCCATTGCCGGAGCCCTCTTCAACGGGAATGTGGCGGTTACAAGGGCGCTGTCGGTGATCGTTTTTGTGGAAGCGATAAATGGGCTTCTGTTCAGCTATTACAGGGCTACACAGAGAATGAAGCTATATGCGATATTCAGCGTAGCTGTGGTTTATATCACGATCGTGCTGGCGTACTCTTTCGTCAAACTGGGTTACGGCGTCTATGGTGCTGTTCTCGGATTGGGTGTCGCGAAACTGATTGGTTTTGTGTTTATGCTCACCGTGTTATTACAACACATTGGTTTTCGTCTACCAAACTTTTTACATCTCCGAGAATATGTGTCATTTGGAATACCTCTTTTTTCCTCGTATGTATTTGATTGGATTGTCAATTCCAGCGATCGGTATATAATAGGCATGCTTTTAGGCACTGTATGGGTGGGTTATTATAACCCGGGTTATCTGCTGGGTAGCCTAATTACAGTATTTATAAATCCAATTGGTACCGTGTTACCTATGGCGCTCTACAGATATTATGACTATGGAGATATTAAATCCGTTGAAAAATTACTGAGCTTCACAATTAAATACTTCCTTGCCCTAGCCATACCATCTGTATTTGGTTTGACTCTTTTATCAAAACCGATGCTGTTTATGTTATCAACCCACGATATTGCAGAGCACAGCTATCTAATTACGCCTTTTATTGCACTCAGCATGGTTCTCGTAGGTATTGCCACTATATTATCCAACGCAATATATATTGCTAAGAAAACTGCAATATCTATGAAGATCTCGTTAATAGCAGCGGTAATAAACTTGACACTTACATTCCTTCTTGTTCGTATGGGTGGTGTGATCGGTGCCGCCGCAGCAACTTTTCTCACATTTCTCTTTATATTTATAGTTACTAATTACTTCGCGAATAGATTTATTCGAATCAAATTTGATTATGAATTTGTATTGAAAAGTTTTGTTGCTTCGTTTGTGATGTCTATTCCACTAATTCTCTGGCCGCCATCAGGATTCATCGAGATTTTAAGAGTTATTGCAGTATCGATCGTTATATATTTGCAAGCGATGTGGTTGCTTAGAGGGATCAATAAAGAAGAAATTAGGTTTATTAAATCCTTACTTAACGTGTCAATGGAGGTTACGAATTGAGACCAATAGATTACATCATACCTACGTGGAACTCAGGAACTACTTTAGGTATTACGCTAGAATCTATAAAAAAATATGGTAATCCAAATAATATAATAGTTGTTGATAGAAACTCTGAAGATGATACACTTGAGATTGCTCGTCGATACGGTTGCAAAATAATAACATCTACATCGAATTTAGGAACCGCAAGGGTTGAGGGCGCTAAAGCTGCAGAGACAGAATTAATTGGATTTGTTGACTCGGATGTCGAACTAACTGAGGGCTGGAGAGAGCTTTTGAAGCATGCCTGGAGTGGTCAAGAGAGATACAAAGATGTAGGGGTTTTTGGTGCATATTGTGAGGGACCTATTATTAAAGATTCGCCTTTGGTTTTATACGGAAGAAACGGTGTGTTTGGCTCCATTATCACATACAGGTCGCTTATATTAGACTGCCCCGAAATGACGAAATATTCCAGCGACGAAGATTTCGCGTACGGACAGTGTATTTTTAAAAAAGGACTTAAATGGTACATATTTCCAATTGTAATGCGGCATCACCATGATCTTACTGGCATATCGGAGTACATCCGAATGCGGTGGTATGGTGCAGGCCTACGTATCCGTGATGGATTCAAATTGGTAAATGTTCGCCGGATAATTGGTGGAGCAGTTGTTGGCATTCCCATGCATAATCCAAATGCTAGCTACATAGAAAATTGGAGGATTAGGCTGAATTACTTTTTGGGATATATTATGTATAAAAAATATTACGAGCTCAATCGTAGTAGAGATAAATAATATTTTATTTATTAAGTTAATTTAATATAATTTTGATATACTATCTACCGCAACGCTCCACGAAAACATATCTCTTGCAGTTTTTTTAGCAATTAGACCAATCTCTTCCGCAATCTCTTTATTTTCGAGCAAGTAAATCACCTTTTCTGCAATCTTAACTTCATCTGGTTCCACAAGAAGGCCATTTTTCCCATCCTCTATAGCTTCTGGTATCCCTCCTGCTGGAGTAGCTATTATCGGCTTTCCCATGGACATTGCCTCCAGCAGAGCTACTGGCAATCCTTCGCCCAATGAAATATGTGTATAAACATCGCACAACGACAATGGAACATATGGATTATCCACATCACCTGTGAATATAACTGCATCCTCAAGACCCTCTCTTTTCGCGAAATCCCTCAGCTCGGAGGTGTATTTTCCTTCGCGCGTGGCTATGAGAATCGCATTCGGATATGTGCGCTTTATTTTTTTTAGAGCTTTTATGAGCAGCTTCAGCCCATCAGCTTTATATTTTAATGCAGTCAGACCAATTGCCAGAAGAATCGGATACTGATCTTTAATTTTAAATTTTCTCTTAAATGCAGAAATCTCTTCCTCAGATATATCTCTTACAGAGACACCCGCATAAGTTATTACAGCATTTTCAAACTTTAGACCCCATACTTCCCTGACGGTTGCTTCAAGCCTCTTTGAAACAAATGTAACATAGTCACATTTTTCTAAAAGTTTCTGGAGAGCAATTCTTTTTAAAAATGGAAATTTATTATCTTTTTCAGGTTCTGTATGAAATGTATAAATCAGTTTACATCTAAAAAATTTCTTATAAAAATATCCCGCCAGAAGATAATAGTATAATCCGCCATGCGAGTGGATTACATTCGGCTTAAATTTCAATAATAAGTAAAATGCTGATAACAACTTAGTGAGAATAAACTTTCGATTTTTGATTTTATAATTTTCTGGATCATATCCCTCTTTAAATGCAACTTTTACATCGACATCCCTTTTCTTAAGTTCCTCCACTAAACCTTCCACGTAGCTTCGTATTCCACCTGCGCATCCTTTCCAATATGTAGTAGTTATAAGAACTCTCATAGTGCCCATCTCAAAATTGTTATGCAAATCGATGTATCATCAATATTTGTTTATGATATCCGTATATTTTTATTGATTTTATTGCGAACTCCAGAGTTGCTCCGGAGTTCCATGTTGGTATTATATAATCGATTCTATCCATATGACCACTTCTCCTTCTCTAGTAATTCCTTTAAAAGAGTAACTAGTCTGCGTTCCCTTCGCTCAATCCCGAAAAGCCTCTCAATCCGATCTCTGGGGAATTTCTCAGAGACCAGTGCCATCCGTATCGCTTCAGCCGTTGCCTTTTCATCGCCATATGGAACATAGAAACCTGTATCCCCCACAACCTCAGGAAGCGCCCCTCGATCTGTGACCACAGGAACACATCCGCATGCCATCGCCTCTGCAAGAGCCATACCAAACGACTCGACATAGGAGAGCTGACAGTACACCTTTGCTCTTTGATAGCATTCCACGAGCTCATCCCGTGAAACACGTCCTAAGATCTTCACATTCTCAGGGCTTTTTGATCTCAGAATATTTAATACATCTCCACGAACTCCAATTATCAAAAATTTAACATTCGGAAGCAAATATGCAGCCTCAACAAAGGTATCCAATCCCTTCAGCTTGATTACATTTGTTGAACCTGAAGCGACTGTAAGTACCAGATCCTCTTTTTCCCCCTTCGGATGGAACTTCTCTGTATCTATGCCGTTGTAGACGACCTCTAAGCGTCTTGGTTTCGTCCTTTTGAGGACTTCATCTCTGGTGAATTGCGAAACCGCCAGAACCATATCAGCATTCTCCAATGCTAGATCTGTGTATTTTCGTTTCAGCCATCCCTGCGTATACTGACCATATCCAATCTCAGGAAGGGAAGTAACATCATAGCCGCCTGCCACCACCAAAGACCTCTTCCAAAATAGCCTGGAAAGCATCACACTCAGAAAAGAATGGCCAGAGGCAAACCAGCTGAATACGATATCAGAGCGCGAAATAGATGATGCCATCTTAAAGACATCACCCGGCTTCCTGTACTGCACCCTCTCCACATCGAAATGCCTGGAGAGAATCTCATAATCCTGCTCGACAAATGATGAATAATCGTAATATACGAATGCTACTCTCATAAACGACGCCTTTTAGATCGCGAAGAGCACATCAGCCACTTGCCTTCATCCCCACACCCTCTCGTACACCTCTTTCACCCTCTCCGTATTCTCCTCCCAGAACCTGTAGTCGCTCTCTTTCAGTTTCTCCGGCTCCCTCTCCATGCTCTCCTCCACCGCTCTTATCAGCTCCGTGCTTTTAACGACCCAGAGGTTCTTCCTCCTCTCCTCCAGGGTGATCCCTGAGGCGACAACCTGCCTGCCCAGGTTCAGGTACTCGTTCAGCTTCCATATGCTCCTGTCCGTGGAGTACGGCGTGAGCGCATTCTCCCTTCTCGGTATTATGCATATCCTCGCTTGTCTCACCAGCGCCGCGACCCTGCTGTGCGGCTGCCAGCCGAGCGCTTTAACGTTTTCTGTTTTTCTCCGTAGATACCACCACGCGAACGGCCCGCCTCCCACGACCCAGAACTCCCTCTCCGGCAGCTCCCGCGCGACTCTTAAAAGAGAATCGATGCCCTCCTGCTCGCACACCCTCCCGACGAAGATCACCACGTTCTCCGGCTCGATATCGTCTCCAGGCACCGTGAAGCTCCTCTGCGGGTAATTTGGAATCACGCAGATCTCCTTCCCTGGAGCATACGACATCGCCTTCTCCTTCAAGGGGGTGTTCACAGTGGTTATCACATCAGCTGCCTCAGCCAGCTGCCGCTCGAAGCGCTCGCATGCACTCTTTGCGATGGAGCCGAAGCGCAGCCCCGTCTCCACGCCCCATGGGGATCTGTAATCGTATATCAGGCGTTTGTACCCCGATCCCCTCAGAGCTGGAAGCCAGTGGTATATCACATCGGGAACGTTGAAGAGATGGACAAGATCAGGCCTCTCCCTCAGAACGATCTCTCTGGCTTTTCTTGCTATGGAGATCCAGTTGACTGTACCAAACCTCGGCACGATCGTTTCGTACCCCAGCTCCTTCAGCGTCGCCTCAAAGAGCCTGAGCCTCGTCGTCTTCTCCGGCTGGTTCGCGAGAAGCAGCACCTTCATCTGCACCCATCTCCAACATCGAGCAACTTTGGTTGCGCTTCATCCTCCATCATCAATCTTCTGCAGCCCTCCTCAGAACGCTCTCGTACCTGGCTGCCAGAGCGCGCCAGTCATACCTCTCAGCGATCTCCCTGTATCTCCTCTGATCCTGCGGGCTCTCCAGAATACGCTTCACCTGCGATATGAAGCTCTCTCTATCATCATAGTAGTACAGGCTGTCCCCGAGAAGCCGCTCGAGCGAGAGCATTCTTGTGGTGAGGACAGGCCTGCCGCATGCGAGGTAGTTGAAGATCTTCCCTCCAGCAGCATACTCGTTCTTCTTCATCATTCTCAGGGGGTTGAGGCCTATGTCCATCGCAGATATGTACCTGCCGAGCTCCGCGTACGGCACAGCTCCTGTGAAGATCACCCTCCCTCCAACGCCGAGCCGCTCGGCCATATCCTTTATGCGCTCGCCGTAATCCGTGAACAAACTCGGGCCCACAACGAGGAGCGTGACATCGAGATCCGGCAGAGCGCTCACAACGGTCTCGAGATCGACCCAGTACTCCAGGGAGCCCACGTAGCCGATCACATCCCCCTCAAGACCGAGAGCGCTCTTTGCCTCTTCAGAGTCAATCGGTCTCAGAAGGCTCGTATCCACACCGTTCGGGATCACCTCTACATCACGAACGCCGATGTTCCTGAGATACTCCCTGAGCTCCTGGGTCACTGTTATCACAGCCCTGGCATGCCTGAGGTTGTATCTGGTGATCGCCCTGACCCCAAGCTTTACAGCCCTGCCGAAGAGCGAGCCTGGATAGTATATGGATGCAGACTCCTCCAGATGATCAAGATAGTCGAAGACCACGGGCGTATCTGTGAGGTTCGCCATGAAGGAGGGGAGTATGTTCGCTGATAGAATCACATCGGATTCCCTGGCGGCATCGCGGATCACGCGGAGATGGGCCAAAGCGCTTGTTATGTAGTAAAGAGAGGGGTCCTCAGCTTTGGATGATCCTGCCTTCAAAAGAGAGCATCTCGTCCATCTCGGGCTGTTATCTCTGAACTTCGAGAGCTCGAAGTGCAGTACCTGCACGTCATGCCTCTCCGCTATTATATCGAATATGAAGTTCAGCCTGTTCGGAAATGGATGTCTTATCCAGTCAGTCGTCGGTATGACCAGTATCTTCATTGGCGATGGGAGGAGAATCACCAAAATATATAAACTAGCTGCATATCTGGTCTCTGTTCAGGGCGTGAGAATCTGAAGGCTGTCATACTTGCTGCCGGAGAGGGGCACAGGTGCAGGCCCCTGACCCAGACCAGGCCGAAGGTCATGCTGCCACTGGCGAACATGCCTTTCATGGAGCATGTCGTCAGCGCCCTTGTGGACAACGGGATAGATGAGATCGTAGCGGTTGTAGGCTATCAGAAGGAGCGGGTGATGGACTACTTCGAGGATGGCGTGAAGTTCGGCGCCCGAATAACATACGTCTTTCAGGAGGAGCGTCTGGGCACTGCGCATGCGCTCCGCAGGGCCCAGGAGCACATCGATGATCAGTTTCTGGTCGTGAATGGCGATAACATCCTGGACAGCAGGGCGGTAAGGGATCTTTTAAGCGCGGAGGGCGATTACGTCATCCTCGGCGCGCTCAGGGAGCACGCTGGTGATTATGGAGTTCTTGTGGTTGATGGGGATGTGGTGAAGCAGATCCACGAGAAGCCTGGGAGGGCCTGCGCGGGCATAGTGAACACGGGCGCGTACAAGATGATGCCCGATATATTCGAGGAGATACCGAGGACGCCGATATCAGAGCGTGGGGGGTATGAGATCACCCAGACCCTGAGCCAGATGATGGAGAGAGGGGTGAAGATCAGGACGGTCGTGACAAAGGGCATCTGGGGCGATGCGGTCTTCGCCTGGGATCTGCTTGCTGCGAACAGCATAGCAGCTGGTTTGATGAAGAGCGAGATTCATGGGGAGATCGAGGATGGCGTGGTGATCCGTGGGCAGGTCTCGCTGGGAAAGGGCAGCCTGATCAGATCCGGATCCTACATAATAGGGCCTGTGCTCATAGGAGAGGGGTGCGACATAGGCCCGAACGTCACGATCCTTCCATCAACAACCATCGGGGACTCGGTGCGTGTAGGATCGTTCACAGAGATAAGGAACAGCATCCTGATGAGAGGCTCAAGGATAGGATCGATGTCTGTCATATCAGACTCTGTCATCGGAGAGGACTGCTGCCTTGGAGATATGTGTTTGATAGAGGCAGGCAGCTCACTGGCAGAGGTCGAGGGAGAGTTCTACAGAGCTGAGTTCGGCGCTGTGATGGGCGATTCTGTGGTGGCGGGAAGCAGGGTTCTCATGCTTCCATGCAGCATCGTGGGATCCTCCGCCAAAATCGGATCCGGTGTCACGATCCGGGGCAGCGTGGAGCGGGGAAGCAGGGTGGTTTAGATGTGCGGGATAGTGGCCTACATAGGCACCGAGAAGGCTGGCCCCATACTCTTTGATACGCTCAAGAGGCTCGAGTACAGGGGCTACGACTCCGCAGGGATAGCTGTATCATCGAACGGCAGCATGGAGGTTTTGAAGGCCGCGGGCAGGATCTCAGACCTCGAGATCATCTACAGATCAAAGGGGGAGCCAGGGGGATCGATGGGGATAGGACATACCAGATGGGCCACGCACGGGCGGCCCAGCGATGAGAACGCGCATCCGCACACATCTGGAAGCATAGCGGTTGTGCATAACGGGATAATCGAGAATTATCTCGAGCTCAGGGAGCAGCTCAGGGATAGAGGGTTTGTCTTCACATCGGAGACGGACAGCGAGGTTCTCGCGCACCTCATCAATTACTACTACAATGGGGAGACAAACGGGGAGCTTGCAGCATCAGTCTCGAGAGCTCTGAAGGATGTCAGGGGATCCTACGCAATAGTCGTCATGGCCTCAGGTACGCCATACCTTGTATGCGCGAGAAAGGACAGCCCGCTGGTGATCGGCATTGGTAACTCATCCAACTACGTCGCCTCTGATGTCCCTGCGCTCCTGCCGTACACGCGCGACGTAATAAGGCTCAGGGATGGAGAGATAGCGGTAGTTCACAGGGATAAGATCGAGATAATGGATATCTCGGGAGCTGTGCGCGAGCCTGTAAAGGAGCGCATCACATGGGATGCGGATGCGGCGGAGCGCGGCGGCTACCCCCACTTCATGCTCAAGGAGATCCACGAGCAGCCGAGGGCGGTTCAGGAGACGCTTGCAGGCAGGATCTCAGAGATGGAGGGCGACGTCAGGCTCGACCTCGGGCTTAACGAGTGGGAGATACAGACCCTGCAGAGGATGTCGATACTGGCATGCGGCACATCCTACCACGCAGGCCTTCTCGCACGCTACTTCTTCCCTCGCACTGCCGGCCTGCCTGTCGATGTTGAGGTCGCGTCTGAGTTCCAGCACATGCAGCTCCGCCCCGGAACGCTCCTGGTGGCGATATCTCAGTCAGGAGAGACCGCGGACACGCTCATGGCGCTCAAGAAGGCGAAGACATGTGGTGTCAAGAGCATCGCGATTACCAACGTCGTCGGGAGCTCGATAACAGAGGTCGTCGATGCCACGATATACACTAGATGCGGCCCTGAGATCGGGGTCGCGGCCACGAAGACTTTTGTCGGGCAGCTCGTTGCGCTGTTTCTTCTGGGCATCAGACTCGGCCGGGCCAGAAACCATCTGCTTCCGGAGCAGGGGAGGAGGCTTCTCGGAGAGCTCTCGCGCCTGCCAGGGCTCATACAGGCCGTTCTTGAGAGAAGGGATCAGATAAGGGAGATAGCCCAGAGGTTCTCCTGTGCGAACATGTACTTCTTCATAGGCAGGGATATCCTGTATCCGATAGCGCTCGAGGGCGCTCTGAAGATGAAGGAGATCGCGTACATACCGGCGGAGGGATACCCTGCGGGCGAGCTGAAGCATGGGCCTCTTGCACTGATCACCGAAGGCACACCTGTCGTCGCGTTCGCGACCTGCGGGGAGAAGATATACTCCAACATGAAGGAGGTCAGGGCCCGCGGCGGAGAGGTGATAGCGTTCGCCGGCGAGGGCGACAGGGAGGCAGCAGAGATCACCGACACTGTCGTCGAACTCCCACGTACACTGCCGGTATTCTCCGCGGTCCTCTGCACCGTGGGGGTACAGCTCCTCGCGTACTACACCGCACAGATTCTTGGAAGGGAGATAGACAAGCCCAGAAACCTGGCGAAGAGCGTCACGGTGGAGTGAAAAGCAGCCGGCACAGGTCGAACCGCCTGGATCCTGATGATCTGGATCCATGAGCGAGCGGGAACCAGAGATGCTCGCTCGGAGAGCCCGCGTGAATCCCGATGCCTGCGTGTGACCCTAAGCGATGGGATCGTGGTCCCATGCCCAGAGCGGTTCAAGGCCGATTTGCGAGAGATCAGGCCGTTTTTATTACCATAATCCTTAAATATAAAACTTAGTAATCACCGATCGGTGATTAGTATGAAGAAAGCGATATTGCTCCTGATTTTATCGCTGATCGCTGTTCACTCAGCATATGCTGAGCCGATCAAGATAGTGGCCACGACCTCCACTCTTGAGGATCTCATAAAGGGCGTGGGCGGGGATAATGTAGATGTCACCTACATAGTCTCCTCCGGCGTATGCCCAGACCACTGGGACCTGAAGCCGTCGCAGGTCGCCGCCCTGAATGAGGCCAGCATAATATTCCAGCACGGTATGGAGGGATGGCTTAAGAACGTCACGAGGCCGGATCAGAAGGTGATAGTCCTCTCCGGCCCATGGAACACGCCGCAGATGGCGATAAACAAGACGATGCAGATCGCGGCTGCTCTCAAGGAGGCCGATCCGGAGCACGCAGAGGAGTACGATAAGAGAGCGGAAATGCTGGTCGAGCGCTTCCAGAACGTCTCGAAGATTCTGAGCGAGAGGGCGAAGGAGGCGGGCACTGAGAATGTGAAGGTCCTCTGCATGGAATGGCAGTCCGGCTTCGTCTCATGGATGGGATTTGATATAGTGAAGACCTACGCCTCTGAGGAGAAGCTCTCGCTGAAGGATGTTAATGATTTGATAAAGGTGGGCAGGGAGAACAGCGTCTCCATAGTCGTGGACAACCTCCAGAGCGGTGTCAATGTCGGGGAGCAGATCGCCAGGGAGATAAACGCCACGCATGTCGTCCTGACCAACTTCCCCGGGGCGGTCGAGGGAACAGAGACGCTCGATAAGATGATGCTTTACAACGGCGAGGCGCTGCTTGCGGCAGTCAGCGGAGCCGCTTGATTGCAAATGGAGGATATGCTCCCTCCCCGACTTTTTTGTGCCAGGCCGATCAACGATCTAGCCAGGCAGAGCCCTTCAGATCGGGGGTTCCACAGAGCGTGGCTGAAAATCAGCGAACCGCTTCCACAACACTGCCAGCCATTCAGAGCAGGCTTCTCCTGTCAGCCAGCCCCAGAATATTCAGCAACCCCAGCAGGTTCTCTCGGGATATCGACCCGTCGGAGACCTTCTTCAGCACATCCTTAGCATTGAACGCAACTCCGAGGCCTGCGTTCTGTATCATGAGACAGTCGTTTGCCCCGTCTCCGACAGCAACTATGTTGTCCGGGCTTATCCCCTCCATCTCAGCGAGCCGCTTGACTATCTCTCCCTTCGCCTCTGCATCGATGATCTCTCCCTTGATCTCTCCCGTCAGACGGCCGTCCTCTATCTCGAGCTCATTGGCGAATGTGTAGTCGAAACCCAGCCGCTCCTTCAGTACATCGGTGAAGTATGTAAATCCCCCACTTATGAGCGCTATCTTGTAACCCATCTGCTTCAGGTGGTGTATGAGCTCCTCAGACCCGGGGGTGAGAGAGAGCTGATCCGCGATCTCCTTCAGTGCCGAGACTGGCATCCCTTTAAGGAGTCTCACGCGGCGTCTGAGTGACTCCTCGAAATCGATCTCGCCGTTCATCGCCCTGTCAGTTATCCTCTTCACCTCATCATCGACGCCGGCGAAGCTTGCAAGCCTGTTTATTATCTCGAAGTCAACGATCGTCATATCCATGTCGAAGACGATCAGGCGCTTCTCCTTTCTGGCCTTGTCCAGCCTCTGGACCACAACATCAAGGCCCAGACGCTCGCATTCAGATCTGATCCACCTCCTGCACTCATCAGGATCCGCATCCCCGAAGTCCATCACGAACTCTATTGAGATCAGATCGCCGCGAGCGGTCACCGCAGCCCTCTCGATGTTTATCTCCCTGGCGGATGCCACAGATGCGACATCTCTTATTATCCCCACCCTGTCCCTCGCGAGGATTGTGACCACATAGAGATTCTTCCTGCTCCTCCTTATTCCCCGGTATTTCTCCAGCGGCAGGAACATGCACTGCACTCCCATGGAATCAGAGCGCCTCTGCATCTCCATCTCAAGCTCTTTTGGGGAGATCTTTGCTCTGGAGAAATCCGCGACAACAGACATGACGAACAGCCCCTGGAGAACCCTCTGGTCCATGTCCACTATGTTCACGTTCCGCTCTGCAGGGAGCTGGAGTATGTCGCGTATGAGGCCGGGCCGGTCCCTGCCCACGAAAGTTATCACCCACAGGTCTTTAAAATGAGATTCAGGATCGGCGCTCATAAACACCCCTTTCTCCATCCCGGTGAATCTGCTGTCTGATCCGCGGTGCTGCGCAAACCGCGGATACAGCTCCTGAAATGATGCCTGTCGGTTCTCGATCCCATATCCGTGCACCCCTGAGCGCGCCGGGAGCAGCCTTCAGAGGGCTTCTTCGAGCCTGAGATCTGATCCGATCTGTACTCAAGCGTGCGCAAAAGAAATCTGCAGCCGGGCGACATCTGGCGTGATGGATGCATTTCTAGTATTTAGATTTGAAGCCATCCGTGTTCTGAGCCATCCGGGGCACATCGGTCGGTGTATTAACAGACGCCCTCCACACTGCCTCTCCGAGGTCTCTGTACATCCTGGAGAGAGCATCTCCTGTTGTTATCGCCATTACACTCTGCTCACCTGAGACGATCACGAGCACATCGCCTCTGTCAGGTATCATCGCGCAGATCCCCTTCTCGCTCCACGGGTAGATCCTGCGCTCAATGCCAGGGATATCCAGGGAAGGTGTATCTTCAGAAGATACAGATCTGATCGATATGCTACGACCCAGAGCGTTTCTGATGGCATCATTCACATGAGATAATATGTTGTACAGACCTCCCAGACTCTCGAGCAGGGATGGGTTGATTATGAGAATGTCCCTCTCAGCTCCTGAGATCACCTCCATGACCTTCTCGTACACCCTGCCTGCTCCCTGATGCACCCAGATCCCCATCTCCTCCTCGCGTCCGGAAGTATCGGCAGAGTACACCTCCTCCAGCGCGTGCAGCGCAGCCTCTGCATCGGTCATGAAGCTGCTCTTCAGCCGCTCGAGCGCCGCAGCTGGATCCGTCACCCTGTACTTCATGGGCTTCGAGGGCTGGACCTCCACTATGCCCCTCATCACAAGCCTTTTCAGAGCGCCATAAACTGCAGGCCTGGGTATTCCGGAGATCTGATGGATCTCAGAGGCTATCCCTGCCTTGAGCCTGGTGAGTGCTGTGTAAACCCTGGCCTCGTACTCTGTGAGCCCGAGGTCGCGCAGAGCCTTGATCGCATTCTTCTCTGACATTCAGTACGTATCTTTGATAGAAGGTTTTATATGTCTTTCTGCAAAGTAACAGTATGGTCGTTATGGCATTAAATACAATAGACAGGGATGTGGCTTCCGTCTGTCCGGTGTGTCTCAGGACTGTAAGTGCGCACATATTCCAGCGGGAGCAGGCGGTCATGATTCGGAAGATCTGTCCGGAGCATGGAGAGTTCGAGGATGTCTATTGGTCAGATGCCGAGCTTTACAGAAGGTTTATGAGATATGTCGAGACCGGCAGAGGCATAGAGAATTTCATCACAAAGGGAGACTGCCCGTTCAGCTGTGGCCTGTGTGACAACCACAAAACCTCAACGCTTCTCGCAAACATAGATGTTACGACGAGATGCAACCTCTCATGCCCGATATGCTTTGCAGATGCCTCTCCAAAAAAAGTCTACGAGCCCACGATGGAGCAGATCGAGCGCATGCTGAGGATCCTGCGTGAGGAGCGTCCGGTCCCGTGCTATGCGGTGCAGTTCTCGGGTGGAGAGCCCACCGTGCGCGATGATCTTCCGGATATAGTGGCTCTCGCCAGGAGCATGGGCTTCACTCAGATCCAGATCGCCACAAACGGCCTGAGGCTTGCGGCATCTCCAGACTTTGCGCAACGGCTCAGCGAGGCAGGACTGAGCACAGTCTATCTGCAGTTCGATGGGGTGGATGCAGGTCCGTACATCAAAATGAGGGGCAGGGATCTGCTCGGCGTGAAGCTCCGCGCGATAGAGTCCTGCAGAAGGGGGGGGCTGAACAGCGTAGTTATGGTCCCGACGGTTGCGAAGGGAGTGAACGACTTCCAGTTAGGTGAGATCATCAGATTCGCGAGCCGCAACCTAGATGTCATCCGTGGGGTCAACATGCAGCCCATATCCTTTGCGGGGAGGGTCGAGGAGGCGGAGAGAAAATCAAACAGGATCACGATACCCGACCTCATAAGAGCGATCGAGGAGCAGACTGATGGGGAGGTATCGAGAGAGGATTTCTATCCGGTCCCGTTCGTCGCCCCGGTCTCGAGGGTTGTGGAGATGCTGACCAATGAGCCAAGGCTGGTCTTCACAGTCCATCCCTGCTGCGGTGCAGCAACCTATGTCTACTGTGAGGACGAGAGGCTGATACCCATAACGAGGTTCGTGGATGTGGAGGGCATGATGGAGAGGCTCACGGAGATGCTCCAGGAGTACAACGGATCGAAGATATCGAGGCTCAGGATCCAGGCGGCACTCCTGAAGGACCTGCCCGGGTTTATAGACGAGAGCAGAGCCCCAAAGGATCTGCAGATCACAAAACTCCTGATGAATGTGCTGAGAACAGGCACCTTTGACGCCCTGAGGGAGTTCCACTCCAGGAACCTGTTCATAGGTGCCATGCATTTCCAGGATCTCTACAACCTGGACCTGGAACGGGTGAGCAGATGCGGTATACATTACGCCACTCCGGATGGCAGGATCATACCCTTCTGCACGTACAACACGATCCACAGGAGCGAGGTGGAGGATCGGTATTCCATCGCGGAGGCATGCGCACCTGCACAGCGTGTGGGAGTGCCTCCGGTCACGTAAACACTCTCACAAGATCCAACACGCGGATCGATACAGCGACTTCGTCATTCGAACCGGCCGATTTCTGATGTGCAGCTGCATGCCAAGCACTCACATCTTCGCGAATTCGTCCGGAGACATGGTGGCGAAAATGATCTCATAAAGGAGGATAGCAGCGTGAGATACTCTGTTGAGTTGATATCCCCGGAGAGAAAGATCGAGCTCGCCGAGGAATATGCGGATCAGGTTCTGTACGAGGTCAAATCCGAGATATACGGATGCTGCATAAAGCTGCTCACAGGCATGCGTGATGTGAGAAACAGATGGGAGGACAGCTTCTACTTCATGTCGCAGAGCGTCCGCTCTCACGGGCGGATGTATGTTGTGAATGAGCCGGGGGATAAGAACCGAGTTCTGTATGATCCACAGTCGAAGACCGCGTTCCTTGTGAACTTCGATTACTACGGGTGGATAAAATCTCTTGCCTTATCGCTGGCGGGAGACATCCTGGAGGATGAGCACGGGATCCACTCGGTGCATGGCGCATGCCTCGATCTCGATGGCAGGGGGATATGCATCATAGGAGGATCAGGCACGGGAAAGACGACACACACCTACGGCCTTCTTAGGGATCCCAGGGTGCGGGTTGTCTCGGACGACTGGTTCTTCGGGAGGATCTACGGCAGAGACGTTCTGGGCTACGGATCCGAGAAGAACTTCTACATAAGGTCGGAGCTCGCGAGCATCTGGAAGGAGTTCTCCTGGCTTGTGGAGAGGGCGGAGCTCGACTCGATGGGCAGGGGTGTGGTCGACCTCAGATGGGCCATAGGTAAGGGCAGAATACTCCCTCTCACCACGATACGGCATGTTTTCATCCTCAAAAGAGATTCCTCGGACGACCGGATCGTGCGCCTCTCTCCAGAGGATGCACTCCAGACAGTCGAAAAAAACGGTTACTTCAACCCCCATCTGCTCGTCGATGGGGATCTCAAGAGGAGGATCCGGAGCGGGTTCTTCAGGGCGATGCTATCCGGCGCATCTGTATGGGTGGTCAACACCACAGGAACGCCTGAGGAGACCCAGTCCATGATAAGAGATGCGATTGGCGTTTAGTCTGATGTCTGTGAGATTCACCTTATATCCATCTTGACCTTTCCCATCGAGGAGAGGTAGGCCACCTCCTTTCCGGGCTCGAGCTTCGGCTTCATATCCTCTGTTATAGGCACATCTATGGTGGTGTAGTCCTTGAGATCCATGAGCTGAACGCTGGTCTCACCCACAGAAAGCACCTGCCCGGTCTTCCGCTCGACTATCGGGGCATAGACCTTTGTGGTGACCGGCGCGACGATGGAGCGCTTCTGGTTGTCGAATATGCCTATCGCATCTATTCTCGCCTTGGCAGCTCCGTGCTTGCCGGGCTTCGAATGCGCTATGCTCTTGATTATGCAGGGCTCGTCATCGATTATTATGTACCTTCCTTCCTTGAGCGTCCTTATCTCTACTTGCTCCTTCATTTGAGATCAACCCTGGTCTTTCGTCTTCCGGTGGAATGATCAGATCATATATTTAAAGGTGAGGAAGATGCTTCATTCTGCATCATCCTGAATCTGCATGGTCATCAAGTGCAGGCTCGGTGATGCGCTCAGATCACCGAACAGCCAAAAAGGCTACGCTCTTATCTATTCAGCAACTTGAAGGGACATGCAACCGGTTGCTGAATACACTCATTCGCTCGCCAGGTCTTCGATGCAGTCGAAGGTAAGTCGAAACGAGCGCATAGCATGACCCCTGCTCCTTCGGGCAAGTTATCAGTTGATAAGAGCGAAGATACTTATCCGATCGAATGCGCACATAACTCGGTGGCGAATGATGAGTTCTCATATAAAGATCCTGATCGTCCTGATCGGGGTAATCCCGCTCTCAGAGGCTGCAACCATAACCGTGGGGGAGGACGGGTGTGACTTCTACAGAATAGAAGCGGCCCTGTCTGCAGCCAAGATCGGCGATGTGATCGAGGTGCACAGCGGCGACTACTGGGTAAACCTGAACATCACAACGCCCTCTATAGTTCTCAGGGGAATTGACACAGGAGGTGGAAGACCGGTTCTTCATGCGGGGAGCTCAACCGCAGAGATTGAGGAGACGGTAGGAGGTACGACATTTATGACAGAGAAGTCCGGTGGCACTGCCGTGGCAATCAGGGCGGATTTCGTCACCGTCGAGGGGTTTGTGATCACCGGTGTCACCTGGCCGAGGCCATACGGTTCAGGCGAGCATAACGATCTGATAGGAGATGCTGGGATAAGGGTCTACTCGGACTTCAACAAGATCATGAACAACACGTTCGTCGGAAACGACCTAACCGCCATCGGGCTGTGGAACTCCAGCAACAACCAGATCATGAGAAACACAATCAAGGACATCCCCTATGGCTACGGAATAAAGCTGTACAACTCCCACTACAACGTGATCAGGGAGAACTTCATCGCACATAACGACTGGGGGATAGAGGTTCAGAGATGTGATGGTACAGATATCGATGAAAACGAGATCGTGGAGAATATCAACGACGGTATAAGCATCTACAACTCCAACTCCACATTCATAACAGGCAACATCATCTCGAGGAACGGCCGTGAGAGCGAGTTCGATGCTAACGGCATGGGAATCCGCCTCCAGGGATCCCGTTCGTTGATCTCACGCAACATTATATCCCACAACAGGAACGCGGGTATCAAAATACACAGCATCTTCTGGGATTACTGCGCTTACCCGCCATGTGGTGCCGAGGAGTCCTATGAAAACTTGGTCATAGACAACCGGATAGAGGGCAACGGAGATGATGGGATTCAACTGGAGAATACCTGGCAGAACTACATAATGGGAAACAACATCACCTCCAACCACGGAAAGGGCATAGGTCTGATGCTCAGTAATAACAATACAATAGATGAGAACAACATCACAAAGAATAGCTACGGCATATACCTGGACCGGTCCAACTATACGAAGGCGAACAACAACACCATGCGTGATATGGAGAAGGCCGGGATATACATGTGGTCGTGCATCAATTCATCTGCATACAATAACACTGTGATCGGCGGCCTGGATGGTATAGCTCTTGAGGAATCATCACAGGATAACTCACTGATCATGAACCGAATCTCAAACGCGACTGCAGGGATCAATATAACAACCGGCTCCTGCCGGAACAGACTCGAGCAGAATCTGGTCAGATCATGCCAGACAGGAGTGAGGCTGAGCGGCTCGAGCCGTAACTTCCTGACAGGGAATAAAATCGTGGAAAACGCAATAGGTCTGACTGCAGATGCCACCTCCAGCGGCAATGTGATCACCAAAAACGATCTGTCCTCCAACAGAGAGGCTGCAAGAGACGAGGGGGACAACAGGTGGGACGATGGATTGGTGGGGAACTACTATGGGGATTGCAAGGATTCCGACGGCGACGGTATCTGTGACTCCACGTGTCGGATTCCCGGAGGTGATAACACAGACAGTCGTCCTCTGGCAGCCCCCATACTCTTTTAAAATAACGATCCAGGTACCTCAGGCCCCTCTCAGTCCACATCGGTACGTCTGGAACTCCAAGGTTTTGACATAGGCACTGGCTCTCAACCGCTTTACCATATGGTAAGCACTCTTGTAATTGATACCAACTGTCTTCGAGATCTCAAGAATGCTCACCTTGAACTGCAGCACAAACGCAACGAAAAACCATAGCCGTAAAGGCAACCTCGTATCCTGTAATATCGTTCCTGTCTTGTCGTTGAACCACTTATCGCAACTCCTGCAATGGTATCGCTGATTTGGTGTGTCACGCCATCTACCGGTCCTCACAACATACTCAGAACCACAATACACGCATCTTACGCCATCTGACCATCTCATCTCACGCAACAGATTGTAACACTCTTCCTCGTCTGGCATGAATGATTCTATGTCCATACAAGACTTACATTGTCAATCAAAAATAAATAAGTTGTTATGAGGTGATGAGCGAACTCCATATAAACTTTGTTCGGATCGAGACGATTAACATCATCACGTGCGCATTACTCCAGAACAGTCGGTGGCATGCCGAGCGCGCTCCCTTTTCCAGTTCACATTCATGCGCTTCCTGGACATGCCACATCATCCCTGAAGCAGCGAGCGTGAAAGAGAATCCTGCATCCCAGATATAAATTCTCTGGGATTTATAAATCAAAAATCGATATGCAGGTATGCGGGGGACGGGAGTCGAACCCGCGAACCCCTTCGGGACAGGGTCCTAAGCCCTGCGCCTTTGACCTCTTGGCAACCCCCGCATCTCAGAGTGGCCTGCGTCCCACCAGCCATTCTAGGACAGCCTTTGATGTGTGAAGCCTGTTCTCAGCCTCCTCGAATACAACGCTCTGTGGGCCGTCCATGACCTCGTCCGTGATCTCCTGACCCCTGTGTGCCGGCAGGCAGTGCATCACTATCGCATCCCTCCCAGCGATCTCAAGAATCCTCTGGTTTATCTGGTACCTGCTGAAGCTCCTGAGACGCTCTGCCTCCTCTGCCTCGTCACCCATCGAGATCCATGTGTCTGTAACGAGAACATCAGCGCCACGCGCAGCCTCTGATGGCTCATCCGTGATCTCTGGGACGCCGCCGAGCTCTCTGGCCCTTTCTAATATTTGGCCCTTTGGCTCATATCCCGCGGGCGACGCCACGATCATCCTCATATTCAGCATGGCTGCCGCGAGGATCAGTGAGTTGCATACGTTGTTCCCGTCCCCGATCCACGCTATTCGAAGGCCCCCCAGACGGCCGAAATGCTCCCTTATCGTCATCAGGTCCGCCAGTATCTGGAGCGGATGCTCCTGGTCTGAGAGCGCGTTTATCACTGGCACGCTCGAGTGTGCTGCAAGCTCCTCCACAGTCCTGTGGGAGAAGACTCTGGCGGTTATCCCGTGCACATATCTTGAGAGAACTCTGGCTGTATCCCCGATCGTCTCGCCGCGCCCAAGCTGCAGCTCACCTGCGCTGAGATAGAGTGGATGTCCGCCAAGCTCTGATGCTGCTACCTCCAGGGATACGCGGGTGCGAGTCGATGGCTTCTCGAAGATCATCGCAATGCTCTTTCCTGCAAGAGGCAATCTATCGCCAAACGCGCATCCACCCCGTCCGGAACGCTCTGCCTTGAGGTCCTCAGCCCTGTCCAGGAGCGCCGCGATCTCCTCAGGAGAGAGATCTGCTATCGATATCAGAGAGCGATTGCTCATGAGACCAGCTCCCTGAGTAGATCCTCAACCGTTGGAATTTTATCGTCTGTCACGCTTATCGTCGCGCTGATGCTCTTGTAGCTGGGTATCCTGGTATCATCTGTCTTCGCTGGAACCAGCTGGTTCGACCAGGGGCTGTTCGGCATGAAGGCCAGACCTGGATGCGTATCCTCCGAGATTCTGGCCACAACAACAACCCTCCCGTTATCGCTCTCCACGAGTACATTCGATCCGTCTTTTATTCCGGCCTTCGCTGCATCGCTTTTATCAAGGAAGACAACAGCGCTCATCCTTCTGTAATCCTCGCCGAACCTGTCGACCTCCTGTGCCTCGCTCTGGAATATGTCTCTGAACGTCACGATCGTAACCTTCATTCAGATCTCCTCCAGGATCTTCGAGAGAACCTCTTCATCAGATGGATACTCGCTCTTCACGATCGGATCGAACTCGATCCTGACGCCGTCCATCCTGAGAGCGCTTCCGCCCGCCTCGATGCCCGACAGGGCCGTGGGTATAACAACCCTCGAGAGCTCGGTGGTGAGAGTCCTGTGCGGATCCAGGGTGATCATCGGGACCCCCGCGAGCGCCTTCGCAATCCCCGCTGGAAGGGATGATATCGGATCAGATCCCACAACCAGGGCGAGATCGCAGCTCTTCGACGCCTCAACCACGCTGTACACCGGACCGTGATCAACACCATCAGCGAAGGATACCCTGTTTATGAAGCCTGTCTCATCGAAGAGCAGCTGGTTGAACCCGCGCATGTTGTAATGCCCCACCATCGGGATGACATTGTATCTGGTGGTCTCATTCAGCCTGTCCACCAGCGCCTTCATGCGGTCCATCCTCCCCTTGAGGGAGTACGCGAGCCCGAGCCCGGGGAATATCACGCCCATATCCGCTTTTTTCAGTCTGTTCATCATGGAGATCATGGCCTTCTTGTCTCTCACCCTGGGAATCTTCCCGTCAAGGACAGCGAGCATCGCCTCGATGAGATCTGCATCCCCTCCCGGAGAGATCTGTATGAAGTTCCCGGCGAGTATCTTGGCTGTGGGAGATGTTCTGATGTCTATGAGAAAAGCGGTCCTGTCCTCCTCATGCCCCCTCTGGAGCTTCTCCCCGCGCGGGAAGTATGAGAAGCGTGACATGTGTCTCGGGTGGCTGCTCGACGGATCGCATCCCCAGAAGATCAGAGTGTCGCCGTAGTTTCTCACATCATCCAGGGTGCAGGTCGGGATATCCTTGCGGATAACCATATCCATGATCTCCCCCTGGCATATGGAGGAGGTGTCGTCGATGATCGCCTTCGTCCTCCTCGCAAGCTCGATGCCTTTACGCTGCGCCTCCAGCGTCGAGCACGACCAGCCGAAGAGCAGGGGCCTCTTCGCGTTCCTCAGCATCTCCGCAGCTCTGGAGATGGCCTCCTCGATGCCAGCCTGCCTCCCATCAACCCTCGGCACAGATCTGTCTGAGGCGAGGGACCTGTACCTGCCGAATCCCTTTCTGCATAGGTTCTTCGTCTTGGTTATCCTTCTCCCATCAATCGAGACCTCGATATCATCGCAGAGAAGGGAGCATCCAGTGCATACAGCCATTGAATCACCTTAGACGAACTCTATAGCCTTGCTCGGGCAGGTCGCTGTGCACAGATTGCATAGTATCCTGTTCGGGCCGAATCGCCTGCACTCCTTCGGGTTGAGACACCTCACGACTCCATCCTCAACGACCAGTATGACCCTATCGCTCTTCGGCCCCAGCCCGATTGCAGATCCCTTCGGATCGTTTGCTACGTTCACCGGGCAGGCCACCACACAGTTGCCGCAGCCGTAGCACCGATCCTCGTGGATTACCAGCCCGGTCTCTGTGGCGCCCGCAATCGGGGCCATGACCTCTCTGAGCTTCTTCAGCTTCGCCTCGTATTTTGGCTCCAGCAGAGGTGTGCAGTCCTCGATCTGCTTCTCCCTGGCAAGAAGGGCAACAGCGAATGCCATGCATGTCGGAAGGCCGCACTTCTTGCAGTTCAGCTTTGGTGTTAGCTGATAGATCTCCATAGCGCTGACCATTAAATATCACCTGCCCTGCAGGGATTCTATTTGCATGTGTAATAATAGTATCCATTGACAGACATTGTGGTATGCCCACCGCCAGAAAACCCCAGCGCTCTTATCCCTATGATGACTTTTCCGGAAAGACACTTGTCCCGCTATGCGTTCTTGAAGAGTGAATTACACAGATACAAACTGCTATCCGGCGCACGAAAACAGCACAATTAATATAAAACTGATGCATCTCTTCGGAGAGTCACGTCTTCCTTATGAGCATCCTGCATCCGCTCTCAGAGAGCTCGGTCTCCAGGCTCATGCCCATCTCTCCGAATGCCAGTTTCCAGTGGGTCTCTGAGCATGTCCTGCAGTGCTCCCTGGCGACAAGTGATGCTCCGAGCCTTGAGAACGCCTTGGCGCCCTCGAGGATCGCACACCGTTCTCTTGTTATAACCACACATCCATCGCCCTCTGACACCTCAATCTCTGAGCCGAACATGTTCTTCTCGTTCGTCGCTATCGCCACCGCCACATCCAGAGGCTCTGTGAGATCGAGACGCTTGAAGGTCGCCGCAACCTGCCTGGCGCCGAGCTCCAGGAACTCCCTGATGCCCTTCTTCCCGAGCCTCTTTCCCACGTAGCCCATGCTCCCGTAATAGTTGCCAAGCCACCATCCGACAACGCGCTGCTGTATCTCTGACAAAGTCAGTACAGGTATGTCTGTCATTTTGCTCTACCAGGCTCTTGCCCTTCAGCTATAAGAGCATCGTGGTGAACATAAAGCGCCACCAACCGTAGAAGATCACTGCCGGCGACGGTAAAGAGGTCAATACCACAGAACCCTTGCCGGTCCAGAGCCTCCACTCACGGTGCAAAATCTCTGCTTTAAAAATACCAGACAACAAATTTTTGGCAGAGGCCTAATGGGCCTCGCCGACGATGTCCTTTCCTGCCTCCTTGCCAACAACAGTCTCCAGCTTGCAGACGTCCTTGCAGACGATCGTATCCTGCTCCTGGTACTTGGTGTAGGGGTTCTCCGGGATCGTCACATCTAGGCCCATCGCAGCTGCCACGAGCTCCACGACATCCAGGACCTTTATCGGAGAGTTCACAGAGTTCCTGCCGTCCATTATGTTGCGCCTGCAGAACGGGCATGTGCTTGCTATGATGTCCGCCCCAACCTGCTCAGCATCCCTGAGCCTGTTCACCGCGCAGTCGAGCGCCAGGTCTGGAAGCCCTGCCTTCACGCCGCCTCCGGCGCCGCAGCACCTCTGGAACTCCCTGCTCCTCTCCATATCGATGAACTTCAGGCCTGGAATAGACTGGAGAACATCTCTCGGAGCCTCAAACGCCCAGTCTCTGCCATTTATGTGCATCAGGTGGCGACCATTGTGGCACGGGTCATGATATGTGACCTTGTAATCCACGGTCCTCTTGTAATCGACTGCCCCCTCCCTTATCTTCTCTCTGAGGAATACCGATAGGGGCATGTTCTTGTACGGTATGTACCCCTCATACCATCTGGGCCAGTCGATTGTCGCTGCCCTGAGGCATCCAGCACATGCATAGAGGACTGTCTCGACGCCTCTGTCCTTCAGAGCGTCTATGTTGTGAACAGCATGCTCCTTCATCACAGGCCTCTGCCCCGTCCTCACGAGAGCTGAGGCGCAGCACCACTCATCCTTGCCCAGCATGCAGAAGTCCACACCGAGCGCATTCAGCACCCTCACCGTCGCAACGCCGAGGGCCTGCTGCCTGTATGCCGCTGTGCATCCTGCGAAGTAGGCGATCTTCCCAGACTCATCGACCTTGGCGTCCTTCGGAACCCAGCAGAGCCTCTCCTCCTGCTTCGCCTGATACGGGTTCCTGTCTGTCTTGAGCAGCTTCGGGAAGAATGACTGCTTTCCGTATGGACCGTTGCCTCTGACCACTAGATTCGGCCTTATCGCCTCCCAGAGCTCCACGGTGAGTATAGCGGACTCGCAGACCGTGCCGCATACACCGCATGTTGTGCACATGTATGTGTCTTCTGTGTATTTGTTGATCTCATCCTCATGGAGCGGCTTGGGTCCAAAGAGCTTCGCCCTAAGACCGTACTGGCTGTCGAGGAGCTCCCTGAACTTGGCGATCTTGTACATCGGGGTTATCTCAGGCCTGTCCGGCCTCACAGCGTAAGTCGGGCACCAGTTCATGCACTCCTTGCATCTCGTACATCCGTTCAGCTCCATGAGCTGAGTGGACATCAGGAATCCTGATATGAGGGGCTTATTGTTGGTCTTGTTATTCGCCAATTTACTCGCCTCCTCTGTTTGCGAGGATCGTCATCGGCGCTGCTATGACGTGAAGGTACCTGCTCCACGGGAGTATGAATGCGAATAGACAGAGCGCCAGGATCGTGTGTATCAGTGCGAAGTGTGGAGCATAAACCGGATTTGCGAAGACATCTCCCACCAGGAACGCGTTTCCGCGCATCCACTCCGCATAGAAGCCCGTTATTGTTATCAGGAACACTCCACCGATGAGCACCACATCGTAACCAGTTGTCGCGTCCCTGACCTCTTTGAGCAGGATCCTGCGAAGTATCGAGATCGTTGAGCCGAAGAGCAGCAGATACCCAAAGATGTCGAAGGGCAGCTGCATAGCATCCTTGACCATCTCAGCCTGATGGGCCATGCCAAGAATGTTAAAGTGCTCTATAATATCCATGAAAAGACCGAGACCCGAAAGCGCAGCAAGTGTCACAAATCCATAAAAGATGGCCATATGCATGACCCATCTGACCGGGCTTCTTCGCAGAGTTCTTCTGAGGAGAAGCACATCCAGTATAAGTGTTCTTATAAAGACCCATACTCCGTCCTTGAACGCCTCATGAATCCAGGTGGCAATGAACAGCCAGAAGCTGTGGGCGAGCGGCTCTTGATATCCTGTGGAGCCAATGCCCCACTTTTTGAAGTTGAAGTACATGCCATAGAGCCAGACCGCCAGCACAACGACTGTCAAAGCTATCACGATGGAGAAGGTGAGGCCCAGTGTGTAAAACGCCATCTGATTTCCTCCTACGCCAAACCTGTTTTACGAGCAGCCGTTATCGGCGAAATAGTTACCTGTCACTAATACTTAAACATTCCTCCAAGCGGGCTGTGATGGTCATGAGGTGCAGTAAATAATTCCAGCGCGCGCAACCGCCAGCTACAGGCATCATGCAGATCGCCATCTGAGGCATGATGTTGCAGGTTTCTTCTGAAGATCGGTCGTGTGTTCAATTCACTGAATGGAAATTCCGGAATCTCACACTGGCATAACAGATCACAAATACTGCGATGCCACTGCTGCTGGGTCAATGATCTGAGTAGACGACCTGGAGATCCAAGCGCTGCGGTCGTGGGCTCGGATGGTTGAACATGCAGTCAGGAATCAGCGTGAACTGGCATATCGCAAAATGACCTTCACATGGTCGCATGCTGTTGATCTCAGCAGCACGAGTGCACAGACTACAGCAGACCACAACGAGTGAGATTAATATTACTAACATATAGATTATGACGACACAAAATAAAGTATTTATATTATAACAACAATAGACAATGCTAAAAGAAGATTGTGATGTGCATGAGACAGTTCTCCGTAAGGGTTCTCGATGAGAGGGACGCCGAGTTTGTGGAGACGCTGGTCTCCGTAGGCATACCCAGAAATGTGGCTGCCATGATAACGTATCTCTCCAACGTTGAGGAGGCCACGTCCAGGGAGATCGAGATAGGCTCAAACCTGAGACAGCCTGAGGTCTCAGTTGCGATGAGGGTGCTCAGAGCGAACAACTGGGTTGAGGAGAGAGAGCTCAAGAAGGACGGCAAGGGCAGGCCCATGAAGGTGTACAGGCTGACGGTGAGCCTTGATGAGATCATAAAGCACTTCGAGGAGGAGAAGAAGAGAGAGGCCGCAAAAATAATGGAAAGCATACAGAGGCTGAGGGAGCTGAGCAAAAAGATCAGCCCGAAGGGATCTAGCCAGCAGATACAACCCGGATGACCTCGATCTCGCCTGGAAGCACCGTGTCGTTGAACGGAACGGGCACCCCGTCCCTTGTGATCACCACTGTCTCAGGGTTTATGCCAAGGAGATCCAGAAGCCCGTAATACGAGGTCCCCTCAGGCAGAACGAGCTGCCTCTCAGCCTCAACATCGCCGAATATCCTCACGGATACAGATATCAAAACCTCTACTCCTCACCGCCTGCGCCCTTCAGCTCATCCAGGTGTGTCTTCAGCAGCTTCTCCTCAAGGCTCTCCATCTTCTTGCCACCCTTCCTCTCGGTCTCGCGCTTCTTGAACTTAGGCACAAGCACCACCAGAAAGTAAGATGTCATCAACTGTATTAAGTTTTATCCCTGTTCTCAGGGATCTGTCCGAATAAGAGTTCCGGAGCCAGATATTCGAGGCTTGAGGATGCTGATTGTTATGAGCACTTCTTCCTTATTCGGACACCTCTGTTCTCAGTAATACCAGCATGATTTCGAGCACATCTATGGGGAGAGGCTTTTTAAAATATGAGCTGCATCTTTTCACTATGGGAAGACGAGCAGAGCGCCCCATGCTGTGGATGCTTCTTCTGATAATCGCGGTTCAGATACTCTCGCTGGGCATGATGCCCGCGCTCTCGGCGAGCGAGATTCGGGTCTTTGAGGATCCGTCCGCGACATCGAATGCCATACTCTACATTGTGCTAGTGCTGATATTCACGGGATTCCTGCTTCTGGCAACGAAGCTCGGATGGAGCTGGCTCATATCCGGGACCATCCAGCTCTGCCTGTTCCTCAGCGTCTTTTACGTCCTTGGAGTCTACCTGCCGTGGATGCTGGCACTCGCGATCTCCCTTGCTCTCATGCTTGCGATGATATGCTATCCAGAGTGGTACGTTGTGGACTCGCTGGGGATTCTTGTGAGCGCAGGAGTCAGCGTTCTCTTCGGGATCAGCATGGAGACTCTGCCTGTGATCGTCCTCCTCTCAATTCTTGCTGTCTACGATGCGATATCCGTCTACAAAACAAAACACATGGTCACGCTGGCTGAGAACGTGATAAAGATCAGGGCACCTCTGCTCTTTGTCATCCCGAAGAGCAGAAGCTACAGCTTCCGGGTTCAGGGAGCTGATGGGAGAGAGGCATACTTCCTTGGGCTGGGGGATGCGATAATGCCATCAGTGCTTGTTGTATCCGCGAACTGGTCTCTTCCAGTGAGCCATGACATCCTCGGCGTTGCCCTGCCAGCGATCGGCGCGATGCTCGGGACGTACGTGGGATTCATGGTTCTGGCAGTGAGCTCAGGAGAGAGACCGCAGGCCGGACTGCCGTTCCTCAACGGCGGAGCTGTGATCGGATTTCTCACAGGGTGCCTGCTCTCAGGCGTGTGGCCGTTCTGATTGAGATGCATCCAATTCTTCCCGGTGGTGAACACCGCGCGGTGCTTCGATACGCCGCCACATGATCCCGGAATGCTCTCGTCAGTCAGCTCCGTGGAACGCCTGGGGTCGGCGAGGCACAATCTGAAAGTCCACCCTGCTCCTCCTCCCCAGAAGGTATGGGGCAGATGGCGAGCGCGCCACGACCGGAAGACCATCCTGAAGCGCCTCTGCAGGGTCCAGGGGTTCCACGATGGAGAGCTCGAGAGCATCCCCCTCGATCTTCCGCACGACCTCTGATGCCAGGCGGAACCTCTCCGAGTAAGCCAGATCGACGATCTCTCTGTTATCTATGCACACTGCATCCCAGATGATGATCGATGGCCTGATCGATGACCGCCTTGAGCTCCTCCTCCGGTTGATCAGCCGTGTTATCTGGGAGAGGTCATTCCCCGCACGCATCTCGCCCTCGAGCATCGCAGACCCGATCAGCCCTGCTCTGAGCCTACTGACGATATGGCTGACATCCCTTCGCCTGGTGGTGAAGAGCCAGGATCTCCCCTCAGATAAATGAAGCTGGACCCGGATGCCCCTCCTCGCACAGAAGATGAGATCCGATCCGGTGAGGGGAACCTGCCCGGAGGCGATCTCCAGCTTGGGGATCTCCATCATGACGAAAGGAACACCTGGCGTGAGCCTTATACCGTCCAGAGCACCGGAGGATGCGGCTTCAGCCACCCGCCCCATCTCAGGGTGCCTCGAGTAGGCTGCCCACACCTTTTTGATATCCACTCCAAAGGCCCTTGATATCGCCGATGCAACCGTCCTCGGCCCTATACCGGATCTGATCCCGGTTGCTGTTAGCGCTATGTATCTCCCCTCAAGCGGCGCTGAGGAGAGCAGCAGACCTGTTAGCATAGACCTGCGCCTTTTCTCAGAGCCACGCCCCTTTGAAATCATGACACTGTTAAGCACGCTGTGGACATAGCCGATGGTGAGAGGTGCCTCGTCTATGCCACTCTGGCGTTTGTGGCGGATCGCGTGCTCTGCCATCTCCCCCAGGTCGCCGCCCTCGATCTGATCAGAGATGGAGAGCAGCGCGTCCATCACGACGCCCCTTCCGGTGAGTTCCCCCGGACTCCAGCTAGGCCTTATGCCACCTGTCAGGAGCCGCACCGCAGGGCAGATCTCCTCCTGAGGCAGCGATCTAAGAAGTGATGCCAGGGCGCTGATCCTGTCTCTGCTCCTGGAGCTCAGCAGTTCCGCGATTCTCATGTATTCGTTCATAATTCTCCGGTGCGCGGTGACGGCAGAAACTCCCGCACCGAGCTGGTATTACTGTCTGGCTCAACAACCGCTGTACTCATCTGAGCAACCTCACGATCACAAAGACCCCACATGCATTTATGACAAGTATCAGGAGAGCTCCCAGGAGCCATCTCGGGATAACCCCTGAGCCGGTCTGGCGGAGATCCAGGGTTGTGTCGTTGCAGATAACAATTGATCTCAGACCTCCGGCGAGATACAGATCGTAAACCCCTCTCTCCAGCCCACGGAAGATGTAGCTTGTGGAGCCGCTGTCCCCTGCAACAACCGAGCCGTTTCTGCGAACCTCCACACCGCCCGGGCGCGGCAGCTCCACCCGAAGGCTGTACGTCCTTCTTATAGGCAGACTCCTCCCATCGCTGATCGCCAGACAATCCTCGATCCCGAGCAGTGCAAGGAGTGTGGGGGCGATATCCGCCTGCGACCATTTGCCGCCCAGGATCACATCATCCACGCCCGGGCCGATTGCCATCAGAGGTATCCTCAGGCTCTCCAGGTGGTTCGAATAGTTCTCTCCGGCATGCCCTCCGCGGGATCCTGTGAATGACATGCCGTGATCCGCGGTAACGATGAGCAGCACACCTCTCTCCCTGCAGGCGCGAACGAGCTCTCCCAGTCCCACATCCAGCGCCCTCACAGCCCTGATGTACTCATCAAACCCTCTGTAATGACCGGCGGAATCGATGCCGCCGATGTTGACGGTGAGCAGAAATGGCCGATCCAGCCTTCTCACAATGTCTGTGGCGGCATCGAGACCCCAGCGGTTGTATCTTGGATAGCTGGAACTGTAAAACCGGTAGGCATGCATCCACTCCTCCATGATCTCACGCACATCCTCCGGGAGGCCGGCTCTGGCTCCCATCGTCGGATCCCCTGAGAGAGAGTTGTTCTCAAAATAAAGAACCCCGTCCTGCTTCAGAAGCATGCTCATGAAGTCGCCGCGCTGCATTATGGCGATACAAATGTACCCGCTGCGTCGAGCTGCATCGAATATCGTGGCGTTATCCATTCCAACCATGATCTCATCCGCAGTCGAGCATCCTGTGAATATCGTGCTGTGCGCCGGAACAGTGGATGGGATTGATGCCCTGATGTCGAGAACCCTGGCGCAGTCGCTGATGTTGAACAGCACCGCATGATCCAGGACTCTTCCATCTATCGAGTACGGCGTGTGCTCAGGGTAGATATAGCTCGACCCGAGCCCGTCGACGATGAGAAGAACTGCTCCCCTGGGCAGCGCTTCACCGACCGGAGATACGCTATTGCTGGCGCAGATCGCTGGGGATATGAGGAGAAAAATGATGAGCGGCAGCATCAGAAGTCTGTCATGATCCTGTACTGATCGATCTCGCTCTTCTTCAGCTGGCTCAGGAACTGCTCTGTCATGTCTCTGACATCCTTTGATCTCGTTATCGCCCTGCCGACCACGATTATGTCTGCTCCAGCACGAAGCGCATCCCCGACGTTGTCCACCCTGATCCCACCGGCAACCGCGACGAGCAGTCTCTTCCCGAGAGATTTTATCTCAGGGATGCTCTGCCATGCATGCTCGCTGTTCTCCATATCTATCGCTCTGTGGAGCTCAACGACATCAGGAAGCACCGAAAGGCCCCTGAGAACCTCAACCGGATCGCTCACGTTTAGCATATCCACTATCGAGTATATGCCGGTCTTCCTCGCCTCCTTGATCGCGAGCTCGATCGTCTTTCTGGGCGCCAGTCCTGAGATGACAACAGCATCCGCGGATGCGTCAGCAGCAAGCCTTACCTCGAGATTCCCCGTGTCCAGGGTCTTCAGATCGAGTATGACAAATGATCCTGGCCTTGCTCTCCGCACCTCCCTCACGACCTGAACACCGTGCATCTTCACCAGCGGCGTGCCGATCTCTATCAGCAGATGATCGCTCTCAGGGATCTCGGATAGAACCCGCCTGACCTCAGCGAGATCGACGATATCGAATGCTATTTGCAGGTACGGTGGATCCCAAAGCCTCATCACCCTGTAGCCCATCACAGGATGCATGGATCTGTCCTTCTCGTAGAGAACCTTATCGACATCCGGGAATCCCTCCATCGCCCTCTGTATGGCGAGCTTCGTCGCGCCGTAGTTGTACCTGTAGATCGCGTCGTAGTCCTTCGCATCCGGATGTATGAAAACGGACACTACGATCACCAGCTCCTCCGCACGCTCCTTTGGGATCACACCCTCCTCCACGGAGTCTGCCACTGCCTTCGCCACAGCACTCTGGGCTGGGCCGAATATGATCGCCGCCTGCTCCATGCTTTTCACAGTGACCTTCGGAACTATCAGCGTCGATGGCTTGGCCGGCAGATTCGGCCTAATGACTGAGAGAAGTGGGGTGTGCCCGGCAGAGAGCTGCGTGAGGCCATTTGCAAACGCAATGCCCACCGGACCGTTCTTATCCCCGATAAGCAGATCGATGTGAGCTACCTCGGGCTCCTTCCCGATAAGAGCCTCTCCTACTAAAAACAATCCTACACCTCTCATCCCGAAGAAGCCTGCTGACGTATTAACCTTTCCGCCTGTCTGATGTCGAGCTGTGTTGGTGTTCAAGGCGGCGTTACCAGCCGTCCCGCCACAGCTCGTGCGATTCAAAGAACAGCTATTCGGAGCGCACCCCAGCCGCATCTCCACGATTCTTAATCGATCCCTGAAGGAGAACTCTCCGGCCCGGTCTTCGTGATATCACAGATCGCTCTCATCCCTATGATGACTTTCCTGAAAGACACTTGTCCTGCTATCCGTTCTTGGAGAGTGAATGATTGTTTCCACCAGATTGCAGATCATCTAAGTTGCTGAATACACAAGAGCGTCACAGATTACACCCCATCCGCCAGAGCATCTCTTGTATAACCCCAGACATCGCTGCTCTCCTTTTCGCCTCGCTGATGAGCACCCTCGAGATGCGCTGCTTCGTGTAGTGATCTTCCACCCACTCAAGATCACTGTAGCCGACATCCATAAGCATCAGCCCCTCTGGCGGAGCTGTGGGCGCGCCGTGGGGTGTCGATGGGTCGAGAAGCTCCCTGATCCAGCCCACCGGCTTCTCGCCGATGCCTATCAGCTCGAGGGCCCCGACGATGCGCCGGACCATGTTCCAGAGAAACCCATCCGCCCTTATATCGAAGACGATGATCCCTCCGCGCTCGTTCACATCAATGGAGATTATCCTGCGGATCGTGTCCACCTTCGATGTGGAGAAATTCCTGAAGTCGTGTGTGCCGACAAGATGCTCTGCAGCCGCCCTCACAGCGCCCAGATCGATATCAGGCGAGAAGAGGAAATACCTGTACTCCCTCCACAGGGCGCTCCACCTGGCGCTGAACCCGACCGGCGCGACCGCCCTGGCCCATGCCCACACATCAGACGGTAGGAACCCGTTGATCACCCTGGGGGATGCGAGATGTCCTATGTCATCATCAATCCAGAAGTCGATGACCTGGCCGAGCGCGCTTACGCCTCTGTCCGTTCTTCCCGCATAGCAGAAGTCCCCATTTGCGATCCCGATCCTCAGGAGAGCATCTCTTATGACAGATTCCACCGTGCGGAGCCCCGGCTGCCTCTGGAATCCGTAGTACCGATCCCCGAGATATGCAACCTTCAGTGCAACCTTCATCGCATCATAAACGACCGCGCAGAGGCCATTCGCAGCCTCTGGCCTCTCAGATCTTCTCTTCCGAAGTGGGTTTTGCAGGTCTCAACCGCCATCAGATCTCCCTGGGATCTGTGATCTCCCCTGTTATGGCGCTTGCCCCTGCGACCGCGGGAGAGCAGAGATAAACCTCTCCCCTTGGACTCCCCTGCCTTCCGACGAAATTTCTGTTTGATGTTGACAGCGAGACCTCTCCAGGCCCGATCAGCCCGAAGCTTCCGCCCATGCAGGGGCCGCAGCACGGTGACTCGACGATCGCGCCAGCCTCCATGAACTTCTCTATGAGTCCTGCCCTGAGCGCCCTAAGATACTCCTTCCTGCTCGCAGGGATGACGATCATCCTGACGCCCCGTGCGACAGGCTCATCGCCCATCACCTCTGCAGCTAGCTTCAGATCCTCAAATCGACCATTCGTGCACGATCCGAGGAAGACCTGATCGATCTTAACGTGGGGAAGCCTGCTTACAGGCACCACATTATCGACGCGATGGGGCATGGCCACCTGTGGCTCGAGATCGTTCACGTTCCAGTGTCTTTCTGTGAAGATCGCGTCCTCATCGCCACTGATCGGATCCTCGGTGACCCACTCCCTGAGGTATGTCATGGTCATCCTGTCCGGCTCCACAAGCCCTGCCTTCGCGCCCATCTCTATCGACATGTTGGTCATGGTCATCCTCTCTGCGACGCTCATCCTCTCGACCGCGGACCCAGCGAACTCGCATGCGAGGTAGTTCGCACCATCCGCGCCGATATCCCCGATGATCCTGAGAATCACATCCTTTGATGTGACCCTCCTCGGCAGACGCCCGTCTATCACAAGCCTGAGGGTCTGGGGGACCATAAACCAGAGCTTCCCTGTGGCGAAGACGCTGGCCATATCTGTCGATCCGATGCCGGTCGCGAATGCTCCCAGCGCACCGTAGGTGCATGTGTGAGAATCCGTGCCGACAATGAGCTGCCCTGGAAGCACATGGCCGTTCTCGGGCATGACTTGATGGCAAATTCCGCTGAATACATCGTAGTTTATGATGCCCTGCTCTTTTGCAAATGCCCTCAGCATCTGGTGGTTCTCAGCCGCCTTTATGCTGTCTGCAGGCACCTGGTGATCGAAGAGTATCACGATCCTGGAGGGATCCCAGACCCTTGCCCCCATGCCTGCTATCTCGTAGAAGCCCCTGACAGCAAGGGGCCCGGTTATGTCATGTATCATCGCGCGATCTATCGAGGCCATGACGAACTCGCCCGCTCTGGCCTCCCTGTTCGCGGCCCTTGAGAATATCTTCTCCGAGAGGGTTTGACCAGCCATGCTCAGGCCCATCACGCCCATGATAGATAAATCTTGACCCTGAAGCCGCTTCGAATCTCATTACACCAGCACAAACACAAACAGGTTGTCGCTCTTATCCATATGATAACCTGCCCATAGAAGCACTGGTCCTGCCATGCATTCTTGGTGAATGAATAAGTGCGTTCAGCAACCACATTGGACGACCTGCGTGTTGCCAACACATAAGAGCAACTGGTTGTTTATGTGCCAGGCAAGCGCCAGAAATAGCTTGATGTTTAACAACGTGGCTTATGCGCCTGAGAGCAAAAGAGCTGTGAGGATGAGGCGGTGAGGGTTGAGCCGCTACAGGATCAGAGGGCCCTGTAGCGCACCTCCCTGTGGTACTCGTCCAGCGCCTTTATCGTTAGCTCTCCCCTCAGAGCCTTCTCTATCGCCTCGGCTGCAGCCTTCGCCGCCTGGACTGTTGTTATGTAAGGCACATGGTAGTCAACTGCGCTTCTACGTATCTGGAAGCCATCCTTCACGGACTGCTTTGTCGTGGGCGTGTTTATTATCAGCTTCACCTCGCCCCTCCTGATGTAATCCAGAACGTTCGGGCTGCCGTTGTAGATCTTCCTGACACGCTCCGCAGGAACACCCGCTCTCCTCAGATACTCAGATGTGCCGTCTGTTGCTATTATCCTGAGACCGGCGTTTGCAAGCCTTCTGGCCACCTCTGCCATCTCAGCCTTGTCCTCGTCCCTCACAGAGATGAAGACGATTCCATCGAGCGGCAGGCTGTTCTCAGCGCTCATCTCAGCCTTGAAGAACGAGAGGCCCATGTTGTAGTCGATTCCCATGACCTCTCCTGTGGACCTCATCTCAGGGCCTAGAAGGACATCTGCGCCTGGAAGCTTGTCAAACGGCAGGAGCACCTCCTTTACAGCGACATACGGTATCTCAGGCTCGACGTTGAGATTCATCTCCCTCAGAGTCATTCCTGCCATCACCTTTGCAGCGATCTTCGCCAGGGGCAGCCCCACAGCTTTTGACACGAATGGTATCGTCCTGGACGACCTTGGGTTCGCCTCGAGGACATAAACGATGCCATCCTTGTAGGCCATCTGAATGTTGATTATTCCCCTGACATCCAGCGCCAGGGCTATGCGCCTCACATAATCTTTCACTCTCGCGATGACATCATCTGGAAGCGTCTGCGGCGGGATCATGCACGCGCTGTCGCCTGAGTGTATCCCCGCCTCCTCTATGTGCTCCATGATTGCTCCGATGAGAACATCGCGACCGTCGCACACAGCATCCACATCTATCTCGACAGCGTTCTGGAGGAAATCGTCTATCAGCACAGGATGCTCATGTGATACGCGGACAGCCTCACGCATGTAGAGCTCCAGCCCGGACTCGTCGTAGACTATCTCCATCGCCCTGCCGCCGAGGACGTAGCTAGGCCTGACCAGGACGGGGTAGCCGATCTCCTTCGCGACCCTCTTCGCCTCCTCCGGGGAGTATGCTATTCCTGCCTTGGGCTGCGGTATTCCAAGCGTGTTCAGGAGCCTGTTGAAGCGCTCCCTGTCCTCAGCGATATCTATGCTGTCTGGAGATGTTCCCAGGATCACTGTCTTCAGACCGCGCCGCTTCAGCTCTTTCTCCAGAGGAACTGCAAGATTCACAGCAGTCTGACCGCCGAACTGCACCATCACCCCCCAGTAGTTCTCCTTCTCGATCACATTCATCACGTCCTCGAGGGTGACGGGCTCGAAGAAGAGCTTGTCAGAGGTGTCATAATCTGTGGAGACTGTCTCTGGGTTGTTGTTGATTATGTGTGCCTCGATCCCCATCTCCCTGAGGGCCGTGACCGCGTGGACTGTGCAGTAATCGAACTCTATGCCCTGGCCGATCCTTATCGGACCTGAGCCAAGTATCAGGACCTTTTTCTTATCTGAGGGGGTCAGCTCGCACTCCTCATCGTATGTCGAATAGTAGTAGGGAGTCGATGCCGCGAACTCGGCTGCGCACGTGTCCACCATCTTGTATGTGGGTATTATCCCCAGAGAGAGCCTGTAATCTGTGACCTCCTCCCTGCTCAATCCCACAAGCTCTGCGATCCTGCTGTCAAGGAAACCCATTTTCTTCGCGCGCCTGAGCCTGTCGGGGGTAAGGCCATTCTTAAGCTCGTCCTCCATCCTGATTATGTTCTGGATCCTCTCGATGAAGTACGGGTCGATCATGCTCAGCTGCGAGATCTCATCCACCGAGAAACCACGCCTGAGAGCCTGGTATATCGCAAAGAGCCTCTCATCCGTCGGTATTCTGAGAAGCTCTCTGACATCGTCATCACTCCATGGGGTGTACTTGCCGTTGTATCCCAGATCTATATCGATGTCGAGAGACCTGATGGCCTTCATGAGCGCCTCCTCGTAGCTCCTGCCTATGGCCATCACCTCTCCTGTGGATTTCATCGATGTTGTGAGAGTCCTGTCGGCCTTGACGAACTTGTCGAACGGCCATCTCGGGATCTTTATGACAACGTAATCCACAGTTGGCTCGAACGATGCTGGCGTCTCCTTTGTCACATCGTTTCTGATCTCATCTAGAGTCATACCGATGGCTATCTTGGCGGTGACACGCGCTATTGGATATCCTGTGGCCTTCGAGGCCAGAGCTGAGGATCTCGATACGCGGGGATTGACCTCAATAACCCTGTACTCGCCGTTTCTGACCGCGAACTGTATGTTGCATCCACCTTCGATGCCCAGAGCCCTTATGATGTTTATCGCAGCAGATCTCAGCATCTGTATCTCATGATCTGAGAGCGTCTGTATGGGTGTGACGACTATCGACTCTCCTGTATGGATCCCCATGGGATCCATGTTCTCCATGTTGCAGATGGTGATGCATGTGTTGTTCGAGTCCCTCATCACCTCGTACTCCACCTCTGTCCACCCTATGACGCTCTCCTCGAGGAGTACCTGATGTATGCGGGACCTCTTCAGACCCATCTCGCATATCCGCATGAGATCCTCGCGCGTCCTCGCGATCCCTCCGCCGCTGCCTCCTAGTGTGTACGCGGGTCTCACTATCAGAGGGAGGCCGAGCTCCTTCATCGCCTCATCAGCCTCCTCAAGGCTTGTGACCGCAACGCTCCTCGGCACAGGCTCTCCGATGCGCTCCATCGCCTTCTTGAAGAGATCCCTGTCCTCTGCCTCCTGGATCGATCTCACCTTCGTGCCGAGCACCTCGACACCGTATCTCTCCAGAACACCCATCTCTGCGAGCTCGCTAGTTATGTTAAGACCGGTCTGACCGCCTATTCCAGCTATTATACCATCAGGACGCTCCTTCTCTATGATCTTTGCAACAATCTCCGGCACCAGCGGCTCGATGTAGACCTTATCCGCCATATCGGGGTCGGTCATTATCGTTGCCGGGTTTGAGTTGACTAGGACGACCTCCACGCCCTCCTCGCGGAGGGATTTGCACGCCTGTGACCCGGAAAAGTCAAACTCCGCTGCCTGTCCGATCTGGATGGGGCCTGATCCTATCAGCAGGACCTTCTTGATATCTGGGCGCTTCGGCATCTCAATCGCCTCCGGACGCGATCTTTAAAACAGAGCTGAAGAACGGATCCTCGGTGCACATCGGTCCTGGATGCGCCTCGGGATGGTACTGGACCGCCAGGATCTTCAGGTACCTGCTCCTTATCCCCTCGACGGTCCCATCGTTCGCATTCAGCTGCGTTATCTCAAGATCTATACCTTCCACAGATTCGGGAACAACTGCGAAGTTGTGGTTCTGGGATGTTATGTAGACAATCCTGCTCTCGAGGTCCTTCACCGGCTGGTTGCCTCCGTGATGGCCGAACTTCAGTTTGAACGTCCTCGCGCCCAGCGCCAGCGAAATGACCTGATGGCCGAGGCATATGCCGAATATCGGCATCGATCCTGCGAAATGCCTGACAGCCTCTATTGCGCTCACCGCCCTCTCAGGGTCTCCGGGTCCGTTTGATATGAAAAGACCATCAGGCTCGACCGCCTCTATGTCTGAGATGCTCGAATGTGCAGGAAGAACGTGCAGATCGAACCCGCGGCACTCCAGGCTCTTGAGTATGTGCCGCTTTATCCCGAGGTCTATCACTGCCAGCCTTGGGCCCGATCCTCTTATCCTGTACGGGCTTCTGCACGTGACCTCGCTCAGCAGATCCAGGGACGATATCGAGGGCTGATCCCTGGCGAGCTGCACGATGTCGATCCCCCTCACCTCAGACTCTCCAACTGCGAGAGCCGCCTTCATGGCACCCAGCCTTCTTATCTTGACCGTGAGCATCCTGGTATCCACCCCATGTATCCCGGGCCTGCCCTCATCAACAAGAAACTCCGCGAGCGTTCTGCTGGACCTGTGATGCCTCGGGCTCGGCCAGATGTGCCTGCAGACCATCCCCCTGGGCCACATGCGATCCGACTGGAACTCATCCCCGCTCACGCCGTAGTTGCCCTCCAGCGGGTATGTGAAGAGCAGGATCTGCCCGTTGTAGGAGGGATCTGTCAGCGCTTCCTCATATCCAGACATCACCGTGGTGAAAACGATCTCTCCGGTTACGATCCCAGGGGCACCAAAACCGTAGCCCTCTACCAGAGTGCCATCCTCTAACCCTAAGACCCCAATCATAGTATCGCCACCACAAGCAATGAGGTGATCTAAATATGTTTCGATGATCCGGAGAGAAGGGGTACTCCTGCGAGGCATTCAAGCAGTGCGACCCCTCAGACGCTCCCTCGCTGCCTTCTGGACGCTTGGATCCGGATCGCTGCTGAGCCTCTCCACGATCGACGCTGGCGTGGATCTGTTCTTCGCAACCGCTTCCCTAACCAGAAAAGACCAGTGGCCTGAGAGCGCTTCCAGAGCCCCCACAGGTGTGGAGGGGTTCTCAGCCACAGCACGCCTGACCTCTATCATCCTGTCCCTGGAGAGGGCGATCAGCGAATCAGGAGGCGATTTTACATTTGCCGCGACCGCAGCCCTCACATCCGTGATCCTGTCATCCGCCAGACGGCCGAGAACCTCCGGCGGAGTCACTGGATTCCGGGCGACTCTGTATCTCACCATCCAGCTCTGATCCCTGGAGAGTTTCTCCATGATCTCCACCGGCACCATCGGATTCGATGCGACCGCAGCCCTCACATCATCGCTCTGGCTGGCTGAGAGCCTAAATACATCATGATCCGGAGTCCTCGGGTTCTTTGCCACAGACTCCATGACTATGTAGCGCAGCCGCTCATTTGTGGTATCAAATTCGACCATCTCATCCTCTGAGAGCTCCGAGAGCAGGCTCTCCGGTGTTGCCGTATTAAGAGCAACAGCAGATCTCACATAGCCATCGGGATCCCTGGCGAGGATCTCCAGGACATCCAGAGGTGTGTTGGGGTTACCGGCGACAGCCTCTCTGACCCACTGGACCCTGTCCCTCGAGAGGGCCCTCAGAACCGGTACGGGTGTCGAGGGGTTCCATCCCACCGCGCGCCTGACACGCCACGAGATCGATCTCGATAGCTCCTCCAGCACCTCAGGCTCTGTATCATGTGACGATGCCCTGCGCTCCAGCTCTAACTCTTCCATGATCGTGGGTATATGTGCAGATTTTTGATTCTTACCACAGCAACGATTCTGGACCGCGTACTTCCATCACCAGAATACACAGCATGCAACCCTGCATGCCTCATGGAGTCTGGTTCTGATTCGTCCAGCTCGGTGATTCTTGGCCCGATCCGATTTTGACAGTGCATCAATTACATTCTGAGGAGCGTGTATGTGTACAGCTCCTCAAGCGTCCTCTCCGGGTTCCGCTCATCATGCCTGCCCAGCCTGGCTCTGAGTGCAGGCAGGCTGAAGCACTGATGCAAATGCCTGATGAGCTCGGGCTCACCGCTCAAGGCCACGTATTTCACAAGAGGAGCATATCGCTCAGCTGCTTTCTCCACCCTCTCCCTGAGATGCTCGCCATGCCTCCTTATGTCCTCCTCCCTGAGCCGCTCGAACCTGCGCTGCGACCACCCCCCTTTCGAGTGCTTCTCCTTTACAGGCGTCCTCACGACCTCAAAGCTCTCGATGTGGTCTGCCCCCAGTGTGACCATGATCATGCTCTCGCCGGCATGTGCCGATACGAGGAGCACAGGAGTCTCCATGATCTCCTGGATGGGGGAGAGCTCAAACCTGCGCCCTCTGGTCATGCTCTCAGAACCGAACGGCAGAGGCGGGACGATTATGAGCGTGAAGACGTCCGGCAGGCTGAGAAGAGACATGCCCCTTTCAGATGCCAGAGTCTTCAGGGATCTCGGGAGGCC
>Ga0209204_1000173_pt1 | contig 75655 bp, 62 predicted proteins | sample AD_JPNMR2_MetaG_FD_184425 | JGI IMG/M metagenome (GOLD analysis project Ga0209204, IMG submission 184425) | Active sludge microbial communities of municipal wastewater-treating anaerobic digesters from Japan - AD_JPNMR2_MetaG (SPAdes) (version 2) | ecosystem: Engineered > Bioreactor > Anaerobic...
TTCTTCCCTTAAGACCTCAATCACTATTTTTGCTTTTTCTTCCGGTGTAAAATTTCTTCTCTTTTCCATAGTTCCATACTAACTTATTTTGGCCGTTTTGTCTGTCTTAATTTCTGGTATCATTATAGCCAAACCCTGCAAAATTCAGTTTTCGAACTGGCAACTTGAAACTCAGAAATTTCCCGTTACCCGATACAGCAATTGTCTTAGAACGATTGCAACAACCGAAACAAACACCCATGCACCAATAGTCACTCCGAAACACAATCCTAATCGAAATCCCAGACTCTTCGCAGAACGTGCAATTTTCCCACATAAGATTGCACTGAAAAACCCGACAATTATCGGTATCAATCCTATACCAATTAACGGTGGCATACATAACACAATAAACACCCAAGCCCACCTAGGAAGAGGTTTCAGGTCTGGTATGAAGCACCAACTTCCTTGGCAAAATCCCTCTGAAAGAATTATTAGGAACAAGCTAGATTATTTGAGAGGAAACTATATCAATTTTCAATTCAAAGAAGGGAAACAATGACGCTCCATCCAGAGCGATTAAGTGTACCAGTAGAATCTCACGTACTTTAACCGCCAACAGGGAGGTTGGCGCGCGCTATTAAAATAGGATGTTTTTCTAGCGTCGGCAGTCAGGATCAACCCAGAAGCCGTCGTAACGGATTAGACGGCAATTTAATATAAATACTACCACCGCAGGCCAAGGATGGCCGGAGCAGTTGGAGGGGTTTGGGGACGCTTCTTCGTCCCCAACGGTGGGAGCTTGAGGGTTGACCGGACAACCCTCAAAAAGAGACACCAACAGTATAGCATGGAGACTAATCTAATGATTTTAGCTATGACTGGTCAAGGAGTGGCCGAACCCCTGCAAGAGTAGTTCGGAAGATGCGCTTTTATATGCGAGACTAGACAATCCTCAAGAAATTCCAGGATTTAAAATTTGTGATTTTATAGAATATCTATTTTGTAGTTTTTAATTTATTTTGTATGCTTCTTCTGTTTGCCCACTGTTTAAGCGGCGAGTCCCTTTTTGTGCGCCCAAAAAGGGACCAAAAAGGCGCTGGAACCGCAGGTTCCCGTCCTCCTTTAATCATCCCGGTTTTTCGAGGGTTTCCGCCCTCCTTGGCCTTTCGACTGTCAATAGGGTCCAGGCTTCCGATGGCGATGTCAATGAAACATCCTGTTTCAGATTCCCCGCAACGCCAACCTCCTTGGTTGGCTAACTCCCTCTAAAAAATTGTACAAACTAGATTAATATTTTATTTATGAGGACTCTTTCTTTAATTTGAAGAAGCGGAAAACGACGTCCAAGGAGCTACAACATCACAATTTCAAGCTGTATCTCTCATGTATTACTCGCCAACAGGGAGGTTGGCGCGCGCTATTAAAATAGGATGTTTTTACTAGCGTCGGCAGTCAGAACCACCAAGAAGCCGTCGTAACGGATTAGACGGCAATATAATATAAGTACTACCTCCGCAGGTCAGGGATGACTAATCTTAACAGATTTTAGCTATTGGAGGGGTTTGGGGACGCATCGTCCCCAACGGCGGGAGTTTGGAGGGTGCGCGTATTACGCGAGGCCGGACAATCCTCAAAAGATCTAGAATCTATTAAAACTCAAAATCCCAATTTATTAATTCAGAAATGACAAATAGATCTTGGCTATGCCGGGGCTAGGGGTGGCGAACCCCTACGAGATTAAAAAAGCTTCGACTGCCTCACCTTACACGATACCATCTCCCTCTCCCTAACTACATCCCTCTCCGTCAACTCTCCAACTAACAATGGCGCATCCTTGTTATGCTGTTTCAGATTCGTAAGCACCACTTTTTGATTGAAGTTGGCGTAGCAGTATAGACAATTATTATTGCAAGTATTATAAGCGCCAATATCAATACTTGCCACACATCCACATTCTTTACGCTGGGACTTATCTTTCGCAACCTCGATTTCTGCACCGCTAATCTCTGCAATCAGTTGATCATCAATACATTTACCATGGTTAATCCCTAGGTCCGCCAATTCAATCTTCTCAGCACAGGTTTCGATGATCAGATTATGACTCTTCGCGATCTTAACGAAACCTTGAGCCAACTCCCTCATCTGCAGCTCAGTTAAATATTGTACTCTTAAACAACTGGTATTTCGCTCCGTTTTTTGATACTGATCTAAAAAACTGATAACACATTTTCGAGTATAATCACCGAGTTGTCCTGCTAAGATGTTAAAATACTCAAGATGATCCCCGATTGTTATTTTATCGGTTAACAATATTGGATCATACCGCCAAATAACTCTATCTTTACCAATTAGATTTGAGAGTTCGATAAATGTTTTGATGATCTCCGCTTTTTTCGGAAGATTTACTTCAATCTCCTGATCATAGGGATTAAGCGTAAATTGAAAGTAATAATCATAACCGGCTAAGAGCGGCAATTTCTCAAGCATCGATTTTGGATTCTTCGTCCAAAAGACAAAACAGTCCACAACCGCTTTACTCAGGCTTACCTTACTTACTTGCTGCGGATTCATTGGATTTCGCACCAGTACGAAACCTTCCTCAAGGCGCTTAAAAAACCAATCGCTATAAAATGCTGGAATGTCGGTTCTTCTGCTAACGCTGATAATCATTGTTTACTCCTTCTCCTAAAACGCTGTCACTCAAATCGTTCTCCCACCAATTCCGCAATCCCCGTGCAAAACTTTTCCCAATAAGCCGGAAAGCTGTTATCGCCTGCTTTTTCAATAATCTCACCATCGGTTAACTTAAGCCTGACCGACCATTGTGTCCCGTCAAGGACAGTATGATCCTCATACTGATCAAGCCAAAATACAAAGGAACATTCTTTTAAGTTTTCAATCAGCTGCTGCCATCCTTCCGCTTTCAATTCCCGTTCAAACTTTGTGACATAACCCTTCGCGCTTGAGCCAACTTGATAGCTTAGTTTTTTAGTTTCCCAATCGGCTGTAACAAAGTAACATTCGCGTAAATGACCGCCAACTTCAGCTTGAAATGATACTATATCATCATAAATCTCCCCGCCGATTCTCATTTTTCCCCACTCGTTTTGACATTCTTTACAGTGATACTGGGGAGAATTACCACCAATACAACAACCGCCAAGAATAACTTCACCACGTCCCACTGCTTCTAGAGCATCATGACTTGGCAAGCCATATTGAATACGGATTACGCTTTCAGACCCACATTTCGGACAAACCAAACCTCCCTTAGCACTCATCACTACCAATCCTCTCTTCAACACATTTCTTGATACTATTATATCATCGTCCTATGCATGATCTAATAAGTAGTCGTAAGTAATGAATAATAGGATAGTAGTGCAGTTCTAAAGCTGTTTATTTTGAAAGAATTATCATAAATAAGTTAGATTACGACTTAAAAAGCAAGTCTCTCGTACCGCAATTCGCCAACAGGGAGGTTGGCGCGCGCTATTAAAATAGGATGTTTTTACTAGCGTCGGCAGTCAGAACCACCCAGAAGCCGTCGCAAGGGATTAGACGGCAATTTAATATAAATACTACCACCGCAGGCCAAGGAAGGCCGGAGCAGTTGGAGGGGTTTGGGGACACTTCTTCGTCCCCAACGGCGGGAGTTTGGAGGGTGCGCGTATTACGCGAGGCCGGACAACCCTCAAGAAAGAAACCACTGTTACAAATCAAGGAGACTAATCTAATAAATTTCAGCTATGCCGGGTCAAGGGGTGACGAACCCCTACGGTGATAGTTTGGAGGATGTACATATTACGCAAGACCAGACAACCCTCAAGTTCTAAAAAAGTATATTACAAAATATATTTCAATCTAGCTAGAGCAGGGTTTGGAGAGTTTTCACCCAAGCAATGATATTGACCAGAAAACCAGCATTTCAAATTAAAAAAGGGGCCGGGGAGTTTTCCCCGGCAGATCAGAATTTGGAGGGAGGCGCGTAGATATCTCTCTTTTTATATTTAGTTTCAGAGAGTAGATAATCTCTAGATAAAACTCCTATTTAATCAACCCCACATTATCCTTGAAAGTAGGATTAACAGTAATTGAGAATTCTATTTCATCTGCCAGTCACTCTCTCATGTAAATATATTATGAATATTTCGTTAATAATCGGTAAAATCCTCTAAACCCAGAGTCCCAATTTATAATTTTAGGATCAGCCCTAAAATCATCATGGATTAGACGTTAATTTATTCCAGTTTTACAATCAGCCATGTTACAATTAAACTAGTAAGAGTATTCAAAGAAGCCCTCAAGAAACATGCTCAAGCACATAATCAAGCCGAAACGATCGCTTCAATATCGTTTCGGCTCTTTTTAACTGCTCTCAAAAAAATCCATCAGAGGATAATTTTTTGTCCGCTCAAAAAGTTACCAAAAAAGCAACGGAACTACATGATTAATGAAAAGATTATTTATGAAGCGACTGGTTCATTAATGTGTAGGCAATTTGATTTGAAGAAGAAAAGTTTTTACTAGCGTCGGCATTCAGAACCAGCCCTGAAGCTGTCGTGAAGGATTAGACGGCATAAATTATTAATGCGTCAGCCACCTTAGTAGGTCATGGAAGACCGGAGGTTAGATGCCGGGTCAAGGGGTGGCGAACCCCTGTGGTGGGAGTTTGAGGGTTGGCCAGACAACCCTCAAAAGGTCATTTAATCTAAAAAATATCAAAAACTTGATTATCAATTTCGAGATGACTAATCTAAATAGATTTTAGCAATGCCGGGTTAAGGCCACGCGGAATGCGATATCCTATTCTTCCTCCCCAACATTCTTATCTGCCACTTGGAGGACGATAACGGTCATATCATCTTTGGGATTGCCGTCCTGATTGATCCGTGCCAGGTTTAAGATATACTCTGCCAATGCTTCCGGCCCGACAACCTCGACTTTGGTCAATGCCCGTTTGAGCCATTCTTCTTTTCCGGCAAGATCCGGCTTGCTGTCAACAATCCCATCAGTAACCATCACAATCAGGTCACCGGGTTGCAGTGTCAAAACTGTCTTTTCTACATCGACTGAGTTCAAAATCCCAGCCGGTAAAGACGTCGACTCAATTACACAGACATCACGCCCGCGTTTCACATAAGTTGCCGCCGCGCCAATCTTTAAAAATTCGGCAACGCCACTGTATAAGTCGATCAATGCCAAATCTACCGTTGCAAATGATTCTTCCGGCGAACGCAATGACATCATCGAGTTCACCATCTTCACCGCAAACCGGCGGTCAATTCCCGTATCCAATAAGCGTTCCAAAATGTTAACGGTTGAGTTACTCTCCCGGGCCGCTTTTCTGCCATGCCCCATCCCATCACTGAGGATCGCTGCAAAATAACCGTCTTTCAACTCGTGTAAGGCGTGACTGTCACCACAGAATTCATTGCCGTCTTTCGATTCCTTGCAGACAGCGGTTTTAATCTCATAGCGGTGTTTGGGGATTAAACAAAAAGCACAATTGTCAGGATCAACCTGGCACTGCTTCTCCCAAACCATATATTCCTGCTCCATCAGTTTGCTGATCATCGGCACGATCAAACACTGGCACTCCTGCCGTTGGCAGCAACTTTGCTTCTTCACCTTGATCTCGAGTCCGTTGTTACCAAACGATGTGATCACAATATCCTTGACTGAACTCCCAATCTGATTCAACGAGTTTTTCACTTTATTTTCGATCTCTGCCTTAAAACTGCTGTCTTTGGTGATCTCCCCGGCTAAACTGGTGATGAAGTCCGAGACACCCTGCAGTTGTTCGGATAAAAACAATTTGTTCCCTTCAAACTTCCGTTGCCAGTAGTTATTGGTCTGATGACGCTCAAGCAATTTATTGATAGTATTAACTAACTTATACTGTTGAAAACAACTCTTACTCAACCGCCCCTTTAATTGGTAGGAATTTAATTCACCGTTGATCTCCGAGAGCGCGATCAGATCAAACATCTCCCGGTAAGTGGCGTAAAAATGCTCCCCCCAGCAGCTCTCATATCCGTTACAATGTTGACAGAGTTCAGTACAGACCTGGTCCAACATCGAGTAGAGATCCATCTTCGGCTCATTTCCTACCGCTTCCCGTTCGTTAAAATTCTTGGAAATCTCGGCAAAGGCTGCTGCCAGTTCATTCAGGCGGCTGGAGACAATCTCCTCCAAATTACGTTGCTTCTCTGATATCGTTTCAAAATTGTCGTCTTCAGGAATATAATTGGAAACCTGTGACAAGAACTGTTTTGGTACCAAAACAAAAGCCGCCATTCCAATACCCCAGGGAATAACATGTTCGATTACAACCGGTTCAAATTGCGGTTGTTTCAAGATAATGTACAGCCCTAACGAAGCGCCGCAAATCACCCCCCACCGGCCCAAATCTTTCAAAATCCCTCCTAACAAGCCACTGACTGAATATAGGGCAATTAACAACAAAACTCCACCTGTTGTTAAGCCTAAGGTTAAAGCAATTGCAATTCCCATGATAGCACCAACTCCTCCTCCCCCAATAAATGAGGTGATCATTATTATTAAAGCGACTGCTACTTCGGTAACAAAACGTGTTTCAAGATTATTGCCTTGAATCCCGCCAATCACAACTGCTACGATCAAAACTGCTGAAAATAAGGCGAACTTGGAGATCTTCAACGGATTATCAATAAATGCAAAACCCTTCTTAAAAAAACCGGTCAACCCCAAACAGGCTAAGATCTCATAGCCTGTCTTCAACAGATCGACTATTGTAGTTTGTCCAATAATTGATACAATTAAACGTAATACGATCCAAAAACCAACATATTTGACTCTGTTTTTGAAACTTTTCTGATCTTTAAAATAATAGTTTCGGGCTAAAAACAAAATTAACAAGCTTCCACAGATTAAAGAGGCTTGTCGCAGATTGACGGTACTTAGGATCCCTACAAAAATACCGCTTAAAATAAACAATTGTTCCTGAAAACTACGTTCACTCCTGATTAACGCAAAGGCAATTCCAGCCGGAGAGACTCCCCCTGGTAACACAAACCGGCTCAACAACCCTGCAACAACAGCCTGGATCAGGTACCTGATCAGCCGCCGTTGTAACAGAGTATTGATTTTGTTATAAGTTACCAAATTGATCCGTGGCTTTAAGATCTTCAACCGTTTTTCAAACAGGGGAACATACCTTGCAGACTCAATATTCATCTTAGTTGTTTTCCCCTCCTTAAATTTACATTATTACCACGAACAGTATATCATTTAATCCCCCTGAACCTTGTCGATTTTTATCTGCCTGCACTAGTGATTTTCCACGGTTCTTCTTCAAAACCAGTTATCATGCGGTATTTTCCAGATCGGTCCGCTGAAATTCAAGGAAAAGACTTGGGAATTCGTTTAATTAAAACCAAAACCAACAAAACCATACTCAAACAGCCATAAATTGGGTAAATCTTGGCAATTAATGTTGTAAATCCCAGTTCAGCAACTAAAATTCCCACAATTGATAACCCAATCACCCAATATTGAAATTGATAGCCGGTTGAAGCAGCAAACCGTTTTGCAAGACCATACGTATTGGCAATCAGGGTCGTCAGCATCTCGCCCCACAAGATAAACGCATAACCCCAATATGAAATAGCCCCAATTCTCCTTGCCAAGATCAACATCGGGATCTCACTCTGTTGTAACCGGTCGTAATGCACGATGATTGCCCAATAGATAAAACCGGTCATTATTCCCAAAAAAATGCCGCCAAACCAGCCTCCGGCTGTCAACAGAGCTTCCTTACGAAACCGTTTTGCCAGCGATAACAAGACCGGAACCGCTAAAATGATATTGTAGGACGAAAATTGGGCTGCGGCCATCGCCCAGTTAGCTGGAGACGGTAATGACACTGCCGTAACAGTCCCTCTACTAATTGCAAAACAGGCCACTAACAGCGAGGAAGTAAACATCAGGGGGATCACCAGCAGATTCATCACCATCAATCCCGGTAAGTCTTTATTCAAAACGATGATCAACACTACCGCAGTGATTATAATTCCGTTCCAGTAACCCAGATGCAATTCCTTGAAGATCGCTCCCGAACCGGCAAACATCACCCCGATCAGCAAGACAAAAAAGACAACCAGAAACAGGTCCGCCAGCAACACCAGGCGTTTGGGGAGGAGCCACCCTAAAAAATCTTTGTAGGAGTCAGACCGCAGTATCTTGCCAATTTTAAAGATTTTAGCGGTGATAATGCTGATGATCACTACTGATAAAGCAATTCCGAATACACCAGAAAGGCCATAGCGACAAAAGAATTGCAGGATCTCTTGCCCCGAAGCAAAACCGGCCCCCACAACAGTCCCCATAAAAGTCGCGGCAATACTGAAAACAATAACAATATTCCATAGTATTTCTTTGGACTTAGCCATCATTACCACCACCGATACTTCACCGTCTGATTGGTTATCAGATCAACTTCATCAACCACTTTCCCTTCATATAAATAACTGATCTTGCCTAAAGGCTGACCGGCTTTGACCGGTGCTTTTAGGCGTCCCTCAAATACCCTCACCCGTGACTCGATCCCCGCCTGTTGCTCTTTGCGGACCACCGCAATTAAGTCCCTGCGGGGATATAACTTCACCTGAGCCGGTCTGCCGTGTTTAATCCTAACATCAGTCACCGGCTGTTCTTTAGCTGCAATGGTGATAATCTCAAAGTTATTAAAACCATACTCCAGTAACCTGGCACAATCATTCCAGCGGTCATTTGAGTTCAGGACCACGGCGATTAATTTTTTCCCGTCCCGGGTCGCCGAAGCCACCAAACAATGGCCGGCTTCATTGGTAGTACCTGTTTTTACACCATCGGCTCCTTCGAGGTACCAGAGCAGTTTATTGGTGTTTTTAATCTCAATTGCCTTATCAACATTTGCCCACTCCAAAATCCCAACCTTTTCACTGACTAACTCGGCAAAACGGGGATTTTCCAAACCGTACCGCGCGATCAATGCCAAATCCAACGCAGTCGTATAATGCGAAGGTGCCCTTAAACCATGGGGATTGCGAAAATTAGTGTTTAATGCCCCAATCTCCTTTGCTTTAGCGTTCATCAAGGTCAAAAACCGCTCCACACTTCCGGCAACTCCTTCCGCAACCGCCATGCTGCCATCATTACCTGAACGCAACATCATTCCTTCAAGTAACTCCAATAAAGTGAGCTGGTCCCCTGCTTTTAACCAGATGGTTGAGCCCCCGGTTTGCGCAGCCCGGCGGGAGACCCGGATCACTTGATTGAGATTACCTTTCTCTAAGGCGACAATTGCCGTCATCATCTTGGTAGTACTCGCCGGCGCCCGCCGGGTCTCAGCGTTATCAGCAAATAAAACAGTGCCACTTTTCGCTTCAATCAGAACACTGGCACTTGCTCTCACTTTAACTCCGCTTTGATAATCGGGGATATAGACCAAGGGAGGAAACTGTGGACGAATCTGATAACCGGTAGAAGTCGTGGTCCGCAGTTGTCGGGTTAAGCAGAATGAACCTACAGACAAAAGCAGTAATAAAGCAAGCAGGATCCGTTTATTGAACCTTACAAGCAAAACCATCTTCTTTCCTCCGGTGAAAAAGTCAATCATTCATAGATATGAGGTCCCGGAGGGTTTAATGCATGAAACAGAAGTATAAAGTATTTTCCAAGGTGGAAAACAGCGGTTGAAATCGGAAGCCTGAGCCCCTTTTTAGCGTGGAAAAAAGATCCACCGTCTCGAACAGTGGATCAGAGAGAAACGACTTTAAAAGAATGATAAACAGTATCACCCACAGAACCAAACAACCCTCAAAAGATCTAAAGATAACAGAACTTAGGAGTCCTTTCAAACAATCAAACCAGACTGCGCCCCAACAGCTTCTCCACCAGTTCCATCGCTTCTTTCACCACAACATCCATATTCAAATACTGATACAACCCTAACCGGCCGGTGAAGTACAGATTTTCCTGCGTTTCAGCCTCTTCGTGGTACTTGGCATATAAGGCCTTGTTTTCAGCTTTGGGAATCGGATAATACGGCTCTCCCGCCGCGCATGGATATTCCCTGACGATGGCCGTTTTCGGATGGACCTGGCCGGTCATGTGCTTAAACTCGGTGATCCGGGTAAAATCATAGTCATTCGGATAGTTGACAGTGGCCACTGTTTGATAATAATTACAGTCTAAGGTCTCAAACTGAAATTCGAGCGACCGGTAAGGCAGCTTACCGTGTTTATAGTCAAAGAAAGCATCGATCGGCCCGGTATAAATAATCCTGTCATAATCCAGTTTGTCCTTAACAAACGCAAAATCGGCATTTAACATCACATGAATCTGCGGATGGTCCAGCATATTGGTGATCATCCTGGTATAGCCAAACCGCGGCATTCCTTGGTAACGGTCTTCAAAATAACGGTCATCCCGGTTATAACGGATCGGAATCCGAGCAGTAACTTCCGGGTCCAACATTTCGGCATCAAGCCCCCACTGCTTCCTGGTGTACTCTTTAAAAAACAGCTCATAGAGTTCGTTCCCGATCTTCTTAATCACCATCTCTTTGGCATTGGTAACCGGGATGTCCGGCTGGCTGACCCGATCATAGAATTCCTGAATAGTTTCACTTGAATAATTGGTATTATAGAGCAGATTGATGGTATCAACATTGATCGGCAGCGGAACCAATTTACCCCGCACCAGGCTCAACACCCTATGTTGGTAATAATGCCATTGGGTAAACCGGGATAAAAAATCCCACACTTTTCGGTGTTGGGTATGGAAAATATGCGGCCCGTATTTGTGGACCAAAATACCGTCCTCATTGTAATAATCATAAACGTTACCACCAATATGATTCCGTCTGTCGATGATTAACACCCGATACCCATTCTCCGCCAAAAGCCGGGCACAGGTTACCCCGGCGAGGCCACAACCGACGATCAAATAATCAAACATTGTTATGACTCACCTTTCTTTTCGATCTTCCGAAGTTTAAACGGCAAAAATAATATAACAAACAATGCCAGAAAGGCTGTGCACAAGTACGAAAGCACCGCAATTCCCAGGTTCTTTAATCCTAAGCTAAGAAGCGAAAACCCGCTTAACTCCTTAAACTCCGACCGGACATTGCAGAGAACCCGTTGCGCTGCTTTCAGGCTTAATGAAAATAAGAGGACGTTAAAAAAACCGGCACCAGTAATGTTCGTCACCGGAACAATCACCACATCAAAGTTTTTATCCTGAAAAGCAGGTACTTTGTTTTTAAACTTAAAACCCTCTTTATACGGATAGACATAAACGTGGCCAATCCCTTTATATTTCTGCGCTAACAGCACCCCATGCTCATGCGTCAGGATGCTGATCCGATGCTCCGGATATCTTTCAAGAATGGCGACCAGATTTCGATCCAGTTGCTGAAAGCTGACCGAACGAATAATTAATAATTCCTTCATCTTAAGCCTCATTCTTCGAATTTACTGATCATTATCGGTAAAAAGTGAACGCAACATTAAAAGGAATCCGCAGGTTTTTGGCAATCTCCGGCGTTACCGGTTTCCGTTTGCCTTTCAGTCGGCCCATATTTACAAACGCAGCTATCATCGCCTTTAAATAAATCAATGTCTGTTGTTCCAGCGCAAAATAGAAACAGTCGCTGATCAACCGGATCGTCAAAGGAAGTGCCATTCCCAGGGGATAGTTCTTCCAAATCAGCCAAAACGCATTTCGGGTATAGTAAAACGGAGCCCGCCAGGAACTGCGGTTGGTTGGCGAATATTTGTGGTAAGCGACTACATCAGCGAAGAAGTTAATCTTATAGCCCCGATCCAGGATACGGAACGCGGTATCCTGCTCATTCCAATAAAGGAAGAATTCCTCCGGGTAAAATCCCACTTCCCGCAAGAGCTCCCGGCGCACACCGGCTCCGGCACCGTTAAAGGCCAACAGATAGTTTTCGGCGGTTGCTGCCGTCCCCCGAAATGCCTGTCCGGTCTCCTTAAAGGCATCATTTTTCACATCATCATAGTTATAGAAGTTACGGACATCAAAGGCGACGACACCTAACTGCGGATCGCGCTCAAATTTAGCAACCATCCGCCGGACCGCATCCCGTTGCGGGAAGGAGTCATCATCCAAAATGACGATATACTCGCCCCGGGCGTTCTGAAAACCGATATTGTAGGCTTCGATCCCGATATTTTTATACATCCTGATCAGCCGTACTTCCGGAAATTCCGTGGCAATCAGCTCCGGTGTCCCATCCGTTGAAGCATTGTCAACCACGATCACTTCCAAATCCGGATAGTCAACCTCCCGGATCCGGCGCAAGCTTTCACAAAGATCGGCTTTACGGTTCCAGCAGATGGTAACGATACTTACCAAAGGGGTGTTCATTCTCTCGGCCACCTTCTACAGATACTTCCTGCGAAATGCTGATACCTTATCGGCAAAGACAGGATAATAAATCATTTGAAACGTCTTAAAAACATGCTGATAATTCTGGATATACTCAAAATCCCTTGGAGAACCAGCCACGTTCAAAAATTGATCGATGTAAATACCGGGCTCCACTTCATTACCAAGTTCCATCACGTGACGGCAAATCTGCACCACCACAGGATACTCTTTAAAAACCGCCTGATTCCAGGGGATAATCTTTGTTTCGGGGAATTGTCCCTCCAACATACGGAGATCATGATATCTGGCGGCCAATGTCACAGCAAGGTCGGGGCGTAACGTCCGGATCCGGTTGACCACGTCGCGGACGGTTTTGATACTTTCAAAGTCGACAATAAGTATCTCCGCTTTGTCCCTGAGCATCTCCTCCAGCTTGGGTACAACCAGATCAGCCTCCACCACCCGTTCTTCCGGCGCTTTCCCCCGAACATTGTTGAGGGCGTCTTCTACCGCAAACATGATCGTCCTGGCACTACGGTATTTTTGATTAAAATTACATGAATACAACGCTTGAAACAATTCGGAAAACATTTTTTCCGTAAAACGGGACACATCGGCATCAGCTATATTCCTTAAGAAGAAATTCAACCGGTTTCTCCAAAAATAATAGGTCCCAAAAGTATTGCTCCGCTGGGCCACGCCCATCTTGTGCCAAACCTTGGATGACGGGACGACCGCCACTCGATAACCGGCTTGCTTCATCCGGTGTCCCCACTCGATATCATCCCAATAAATAAAATTGGATTCGTCCATAACGCCGACTTTCCGGATAGCCTCGGTCCTGACCAACATCGAACAGGCCGGAACGTAATCACATTCCAAGGCTTCAGTGCTAAATGTATTTCCAAGCAATCCTTTGCCTTGGGGTTGAATATAGTAGTTTTCCCAATCAATAACCGCCCCAAGCTCCTGAAGCTCGTCCGGACAGTCCATGGAGTAGATGGCGGAACCAGCAATCGCCGTTTGTGGATGAGATTCAAGGTAATCAACTAATTCGGATAATGCCTTGGAATCCAATATAACATCATTATCTAACAGATAGATATAGGGATAATCCCATTTAAGCGCTTCCCGGATACCGGTGTTAAACCCGCCGGAACCGCCCAGATTTTCAAAATTTCTGATTAAATTGACTTTATCTTTGAATTTTCGCGAAATTTCTTCCGAAGAACCGTCGGTTGAGGCATTATCAACAACATAAACCGATATACCGTGCAGGTCCTGAGCAAAAACCGAAGCAATACATTGCATCACATAATCTTTTTTATTAAAGTTGCAAATAACGACCGCAATTTTTTTATCCATCGAACAAATGCCCTTTGCCTTTCAATTCAAATTATTCGATAATTACCGCAACTTACTGATAACCTGCGACAATATAGCGGTATGAAAGAAAATGCCTATACTTATGATTTTGCCAATTGGGATAATTGTAATATTCATCAGAAACAATAACTGTCCCTTTGACAATTTTATCTAACAAATATTTTTAATAATTGTAGCTATAAGCGAATATAGATCACAATCATATGAAAAAATATTACTTTATCTAACGAATGTTCCTTGATAAATCCGATAATGTTTCATCAAACCAGACCCCTGCAGAAAAACAAATCCATCCTACACGTCAGGTAATCCTACAAATGAATCAAAACCATAATAACATGGTCATGCCTAGCTTTGGCGGTTAGTTAATGGTGTTGTGTTCTCTTGATTAATGCCAATCTAAAATAAGCCGTTTAGGTTATTCCAAAAACCATACATTATTCCTAAAATCATTTCCGTCGTAGTCTCCAATAAACAGTAGCACTGATTGCATATTATTCTCAGCAGCTATTAAAAATCAATCACTGTTTAATAAAACAGAACGTAACTTCAACAATTTTTCCATAAATATAGGTAAAATAAAAGTCATAATAATTTGATAAAAATGTTGAAATCCTTTTATTGCATAATAATCTTTTTCGTCACAAATCATATTTAAGTAGCAATCTATCCACACATAATCCATATTCAATTCATTTATGTTCGATAAAATATGTTCAGTAGATTGGAAAATCAAATCACAATCAATATTATTGATTTCATTCTTATCGATAAGCCTGAAATTTAAATCTTTATTGGCTTCTGAAGCTATAACATCACTCACAGCCCCTATAATCTCCAGTCCTTCTTTTATGGACATTAATTTTTTAATGATGCATTCCAGAACTATCATTCTGGAATTGACATCATCCAGATTTGGCTCAATGATAATTATTCTTTTCTTATCAGCAAGCAAATTTTGAACCTTATATTCCTCTGGCTGAGACGGAAAGATCCTACCTTCAACAGCTTTACCCGTAACATTACTCAACGCATCATCAATAGCCCCCAACATCGTTCGAATACTATGAGTTTTATTCTTCAAATATGAGCAATACATAGCCCGCATGACAGTATCCAATAGTGTTTTTGCAAATTCAACCAGTTTTTCTTTGCTTAAATACTTCGCAAAAAACCGAATACGATTTCGCAAATAATAATAATCAATAAATGTATTTCCAGCCCCGCCCGTTCGATGCCATACTTTAGAACTTTGTATGGCGACAACTCTGTAACCATTCAGTTTAAACTTATAACCCCACTCCATATCGTCCCAATAAATAAAATTTTCTTCTGGCATCAATCCGACTTTTTTAATCGCTGAAACTCTCACCAAAGCGGAGCAAGCCGGTACATAATCACATTCCTGATACTCCGGTAACTGGCCGCGATCATATTCCCCCTTATAATAAGGTTTAACGAAATACTTATCCCAATCAATGACAGCTCCTAATTCCTGAATTTGTTGAGGATTATGCATAACATAAATTAACGAACCGGCCATACCCACATCCGGATTCTGCTCCATATATCCATATAATTCACTCAAAGCATTTTTATCCAATACAACATCATTATCTAACAGATATAAATACTTATAGGACTCCTTTAACGCTTCTGACATCCCCCGATTGAAACCTCCGGAACCCCCTCTGTTTTCCGGGTTCTCAATTAAAATGACTTTATCCCCAAACGTTTCTCTAACCGCTTCAACAGAACCATCAGTTGAAGCATTGTCAACCATATAAAGATCATAATCTTTGAAACTGGACTCCAACACCGACCGTATACAATTCACTACATAATCTTTCCTATTCCAATTGCAAATGATAACTGCGACTTTTTTACTCACTTGGCACTCTCACCTTTCTATAGATAAAATTAATTTGAAAGTTAAAGAAAACTTTTAATCCGATGAATTGATTTGAAAACAATCTAAAATATCCACCTGAATCCCCTTCTGACTACACATCTGTTCAACAGTATCCCGGATTTCCTGAACAAATGCACATGAAGCAACGACAATAGTTGGCATATCCGGTTCAATGACACTGTCGACGGGACATATCTTTACGCCTTCAATTTGATTGTCCCATAAAACGCTTTTTTTATCAACAATACATTTTATTCGTATTCCCATTAATTTTAAAGTTCTTACCATTTCTCTTCCCAATTCACCAGCACCATAGACAATTACTTCTTTGATGTTTTTTTTATATATCAGTTGGGCCAATCTCAACATTTTCAGCAAATTTCCATTAGGATCCGCCTGCTTGATAAGTTGAATTCTGAAATAATTAGGATACGTTCTTTCGACGACTCCTGCCATCCAAACATTCACATTGACTTTTTCTTCTTTTAAAAAGGCGGATGGCCCGAGCTTCCTCACCATTTCATTTAAATGTTCAGGACAGTACGGTTCAAAAAGTCCACCCCTAAAAGAATCTTCATAATACAGATTACCTAAATTCTTTGCTTCCTCTAGCGTCGGATACTCCATAAATCTCAGAAAAGCCATATCAAACAATTGCTTCCTTTTGGAACCAATAGCTTCCTTAAGCCAAGGTTTTATTTTTATCACATCAAGAAATAATTTCTGAAATACCAACATTCCTTGTCGGCAAATTTCACGTTCTTCTTTATTCATCAAATTTCTTTCTGTATTTTCCAAAATCGGAACTATTTTGCCGGAATCCTCCCATTGATAGCCAACAGTGGTACCGACGCATTCTGCCAGTAGCGATTCAACAAGCTCAGGAGTCCAGTGATTTGATTGAAACGACTTGCACAAAGTAACTTCATTGATATATCCCCGAATATCCATTCCATCAACAATTTTATCAAGAATACTGTATTTACCGATAAATAAAAGATGTGTACCATTGGCTTGACAGCCCAATTTATGTAAAACACGGTCAATAATAGTCTGAATCGTCCCGTTATAACCGATATCCACCGTTATAAACGGACAGCGATCCATTTCATATTCCCGGATTAAATATTCAGTTAACTCCTGAAAAAGCGTCTTTCCAGATTCCATTATGATCTCATGGGTATCAGGCAGCTTTACATTGCTGTATTTTTCAAAAACATTATCCAGTTTAAGCTGGGTAAAAATTCCGCTCACCAGTGGTGACCATGTCTGAGCCATGATATAATCTTTAATCACCGTCTCATTCATGTCATCTAAAGAAGATAAAAAAGAAGAACGCCTTGATACATAGAGCGGTTTTACGACTATGTCATCGTTCTCCCGTTCCCTGAGTGAATTTCGGATAAATTCGCTAATAATTGCACCTTCACGCATTAACGGATAGATTCTTTGAATACCATTATTGATTGCAGTATCAACAACCCATTCAGCAAACACGCTTAAAAACGGGCCAATAACCGTAGCTCCAAATTCAAACCAAAATCTCTTTCCTGCTTCAAACTCACCAGACAGCTGACCAGCCAATTTCCTCAAAAAGAACATCTCCGGAAGCAAGGCGCTGCGACGATAACGTTCCAATTCAAAAGCACTACCCGTATCCTGACGGCTTTTATAATGAATAGCCCGCATCCCACACTTTAACGCATTTACAACATCAGTATGATAATTATCACCAATATGTATCATCTCTGAAGGTGAGATATGGGAGTATTTATCTAATAATACTTGATAAAGACCTTTGTTCCACTTACTCACCAAATATTGACTGGAAATGATGATATCATCCAAAATAGCACAATCAAATCCTACGGAGGCCAGTAGATCTTCCACTTGCTCGCGGAATAAATACATATCAGAGAGGAGGACCACAGGAATTCCTTTTTCATGATAATACCGCAACAAAGAAGCAATACTCGGATTCAGGAATAAACATTTTTTCTCTATATTAAGCTCCAATTCCAACAATTCTTCCTTAGTGACACTTTCAAAAGGCATCTGGTCATAGATTTCATAAAGATTGGCTTCAAAAGTACCTTGCTCTTTTTCCTTTATTACCTGTGCTTTTTTCTCTGCTCTAATCCGAAGCTCCTTAAATTCTTCCGGTTCAATATTTTTTAATAACCCTTTTTCCTTGGCTTCCCGTCCCAATACTAAAAAAAGATCGTGTGGAGTTACTGTTGTCCTAAAGATTAACGTATCAAATATATCACAGCTGACTAACTTGACCTCTTCGTTATCAAGCTGCAATAAATAAATATCTTGTTTCCATAACATCTCTGGAGACGTCATGATTACCTCCACTTTCAATTTTCGCTGCTAAAAAGTTCTCTAATTCACTGCTGCCTCATCCACCAGGGCTGCCAAGGAAATAATCTTGCACTTTATCTCTTTTTGCTTTAAAAAATCTTTTATTGTTACAAAATCAAAAACCGGGCTAACGACTACCGCATCTACCGCGTTCTCTTTCTCATAATCGGAAAAATGCAGCAGATCCATTACCTGTATTTTATGTTCGCAATACTCAACATAAGTGGTTTCAAATACTCCCTGATTGATAAAACAATGGACCATCACCGAAGTCTGTTGCAACTCTCCCCAAAGATTCTTCCCCAACTCGCCTGCTCCGTAAATCGCAATCTTCCGATATCCTTGCCTCAGTAATACTTCGCTCAAATTTTTGTTTCTTTGTTTGATACGAAGCCATTTGTTCAAAACCTGATAATATTGGTTTAACCGATCCGTAACCAAATTATTGTCAACATTAGCCTGACTCGTAAGAGCATTCTTAACCGAATCTTCCTGAAACTGAGCAATAAGATCTTCAATATTCCGACGTTCAATCATACTAAACCGGTCATCATTAAAAAATTTAGCGAGACTATCAGAAATCTCAGTTAACTGATCATGATTGGCCAAACGCTGTGAAAAATAAAACAGATGAATCATCGGCTCCTGCATCACTGCCCATTTGGTCAGTGATTCCCGTTGGCATACATTATGAATCAATAACTCATCAAACGTATTTTCTGCAGGATTAAGCTTAAGCCAAAGGTCTTTCGGGGAATAAATGCACCCAATTGAATAATGAATATCCAGCGATATTTCTTTATCAGGTTGATTAGCAGTCAAAGCAATGAAGTTTTCCGGAGTTACAGAAGTCCAACTATGAATCCAACGGGCTAAATAAGGATACTGCCACACAGTACCGCACATTCCTTGATCAATCTCACCAGGTTGAACAATCCTTTCCCTGTTACATCCGGCTACACTTGGGTAATTCATGATTTGCCGGTATTCTTCGTTTTTACCGGCAAGCTCAACTAACTCACCAAATCCCCAACAATTGTTATTAAGTAACCCGGTTATAAAACCAAGGTTCTGATTGTTCATTTTAACTTTTTCTTCATAACATTGCGCCAACCTGGTTAGCCAACCTCTTTTTAACGGAATCACATCATCGTCAATTTTGCAGATACGATCAACATCATGTAATAATGGCAAATTACGGATAACCTCCTGTAATGCAAACAAGGGTTTTTGACCGTAGGACAGAGGCCTTATCACGGAACGTAATGCCGGTTTCGTTGCTGCCCATCTCCTTGCGACGATCTCTACTTTTGAAGCGGCTATTGAATTAGCTCCATTTAAAATGACAACAATCGGCACCTCTTCTTCAACAGTATGCTCCAAAGCTAACAAGGTCAACTGCAAACTTTCAAAATCGTAAGATGCCAGTACAACAATAGCTTGTTTTTCCATAAATGACTCAGCTCCTATACATAACGAATGGAATTAAACAATCATCGGATTTCCAAAACTAATAATTCATAAAAAACTTAAATCCATTCCAAAAATGGTGATTTTCCATAAATCCCATTTGCAGAAGATCTTCAGCAATTTCCTGGTAATATTGACTTGCCACCACAATAACCAATTGTTCCGGATCTTCGGTAGCCAAGCACCGTGGATCTTTTATCAAAACCTGACGATAGGATTGGCCCCACTTTTTCGAATCATTGTCCACATAATAAGCCGGTTCTTTGATATATTGGCTGATAAACTCACTTGCTGATCCCGTCCCGAAAATCACTAACTTTTTGTCCCGAATACGTTTCAGCATAGAAAAAAAGTAACCAAAATCCCTTCGGTTTGAGGCAATTTGCAACGCTTCATAATTTCCAAGTAAAGTGATTTGTCCCTCAATCAAAATATTCATTGTTCCATCAAAAACAGGTATCTCATAACAGGGCTGACAGCCGATAAACAGGTCGTTCTCCCCTTTTTTCCAGACATTAACCGGATGCAAGGTTATGGGATTCGAATTTATTTCAGCCCGGGTTATTTTAATTTGAGCATTTAGTTCCAAAGTCGGTTTCCAATAGATCCTCTTTACCTCAGACCCATCGACCTCAAGACCTGTCTGTAAAGAAAACCATCCATCCTCCGACTGGTACAAATCGCCCTTCACCACTTGCAAATTACCGTACTTATCAAGAAGCTCAAAGCTATACAGCGTCTTCTTCCTAAACGACTTCCCTTTCGGACCTTCAGCATTACCTCTGTTGCTAAAAATATCCGGACGGTTTTGAGCAAAGTAATGATAGTGATATAAATAGATCTCCGTCTCCGACGGCCTGGAAAGTCTCCAATGATAATACTCTTTATCGAAGAGAAGTGAATAAGGGATTAGATATCCAAACACCAAAAAATTAAGCCGCTCCCTGATCTCTCTCACATCATCCAAATTACTTAACATTTTAAATGAAGCTTCACCAAAAACTGTTACTTTCTTACCAAGCAAAGCAGCTTCCAATGCGGTACTCGAATTGATCGTAACAATCTGCCGGCATTTTTTGATAAATTGAATGGAATCAACCGATTTATCAACATAACCCAAACGCGAATCATTATAATCAACATATCCACCCGGATGTCTTCGGATCAAAATCCTTCCAGGAAAAAGTTTTTTGGTTAAACGGATTAATTCAAAATTGTTTAACCCGTTACTAAAAGCAATGATGTTCGAATCATCCTCAACCTGAAGCGGAAGGCCCACATCATATTCATTGGTATCCTCTGTCACAATTTGAGCATAGTTTGTTTCGTTCGTAATAAAGGCTAATAATTCTTCTCTTTGCAAAATAGGAATTTTACTCTCCGAATTAGACCTAAGTTCACGTTGAAATCGTTCAAATCGCTTTTGTGCTTCCGTATTACCGTTAACCCCTGAAAAATCAAAATAAGCGGTATGAAAAAAATACGGTTTGCGAAGCCCCCCAATTTCATTGTGAATTACCGGAATATTAAATTTTTGGGCCACATAACCCAAACTCGGAACATTACACCAGGTTAAAATAGCATCAATGGATTTGTGTCGCCTGAAAATATCCTCCATGATCTCGGTCAGCTTATTTTCTAACTCCGGAACCCTTTTGGTCAAAAAGACTTTCCAAACCTTATTATTCGATAAATATTCTGCTTCTAAGCGTCGGAATTCACTGCTCTTAATGATATATTTTTCTGCACGCTCAACCACATCGTCTTCCGGAATCTGATACTCATGATAAACTTGATTATTCGGCATAAATTCCCAACGAGCTGGTTCCTGCTGCAACAATAACGAAGGTTTGATGAAATAATTTTCGTTTCCGATGAATACTATTTCATTCAGATTAAAATGAGTCAACTGTTTATAAAAAACCCATAGATAAGCCGAATCCACATATTTAGCTTGATATGGAAGCAGAAATGAAACAAACATAATATCCTCCTTCCTCTAACCTACAGTCGATAATGAGAAACTTGCATTAACTAGTTTTGCAAAAGAGCAAGCCTCTGACGGGCTGTACCATGGCCGGGTATATATTTCAAGCAACGCTGGTAATATCTCTTAATCTCTTTGCGATCAGCATTTAGTTGCTCCATACAGAAAGCCAAATGAAAGTAAAGCGAACCCTTAACGGGACTGTCCAACCTTTTAACGTTTTCAGCCGCTTTGTTCAAATAAATCAGGGCCTTCTCATATTCGAATAACTTCTCATATGCCGAACCAATATAAAAATAACGGGTAAAACAGTAGGGAGAAAGCTCGAACCAATCATCATTGAGCAAAATCGCGATGCTCTCCTCATATCGTCCTTCTCGAAAGAGTTCTAAGGCTTTTTCGTAAAATAATTGCTTCTTTTGCTCGTTATAACCACTAACCTCCACTACCATCCGGACAAAATTACGCTGCACCGTTTGCAACTCGCTTAATCTTTGGTCAATTTGCTGAATGATCGCATCACGATTTACCAAAACATCCTGCAGTCTTTCCGCAAAGTCTTCCAGATAGGACGAAGCTTCCAATTCAATGTTGTATTTCTCCAACCCAAACAGTTTCAATGCACCCCTGTTCTTATGATGGTAATAATCACCATAAGCCAAACTGATTACCGGTACCTTTTCTCCCAAAGCAAAGATAATTGGATGGTGTTTTAAGGTGATACACAGTTTACTCCTTCCAATAACCGCCCGGATCTCTTTAAAACCATAATTATATTTCAAAACATAAAGATTACTTCGCGGGTACTTTTTAACAAAGTCAGCAGTAGCTTCTTCATCACTTTTAACCATGGGGATCAATAAAAGCGGCAAATCGCTCCTCTCCGTCACGACACGGACAAGCTGATCAAAACGTTCCAGTAAATAATTCTTGTCAAAAGACTTGTTCTCTTTCCAGTAATGGATATGAAGACAGATAAAACCCTTCTCAATCTGCTCTAACGTTAACCCGGAATTAAACAATAACCTGTTTACAGCTTGTTCATCGCGAAGTTTCTCGCAAAACAACGCATCGTCATGGGTCACAAAGATATGGTTACCGGATAAACCGATCTCCTTTAAAGCCGTTAACGATCTCTCCGGATCCCGAACCGTAATTAGATCAGCTTTACCCAAACCCCATCTGGCAATTTTACGATTAAAATGATTACCCCAAACGCCAATTGTCTGGCCTGACAGGCAGACCGGTATTTTAAATACTTTGGCAACGGCGATTGTTACACAGCCGTCCCATAGCCGCGACAACGTCTTCCCGGTTAAGTAACCTCCGCCGCAATAATAAATCAGACTGCTGGTTTTAATCTCCTCAAGTAGACTTGCTTTCTTCGCATTTAAAAAAAGGGTGGGAAGATTAGCACGTACCAAATAGGCGTTAAGATAGATAAGCAAAGATGTCAACCAAAACTTGATTTTACTGTAACAATTGGGTAACCAATAATAATCAGCAATATCCGTATCATAAAACGCCTTGCGCGGGGCAGGCCCTACTAAAGGATGATTATGTTCCGAATAGGTATGATGTTCGTCGGGAGTTAGTACTTTAACTAATGCATCGGGAAACTCTTCTTTAAGCAGCTTTAATGTTGTACTTAACTGTGCCTCGTCACCGGTATTTCCATAACCGTAACCGCCTAATACCAAGATCTTTTGAAACGGCTTGGAACAATAATTTGATTTAAAGTTTATCGTTTTCTGATAAATTGTCCGGAGTTTTTCCACCATCTTTCTCTGTCCATCCAGATAATCAATAACCATAAAAAGTATCTTTCTGGAAATCCGGTAACCCAAATAGCGATATAAAATCTTTGAAACTGAACTGAAAAACTTATATCTGGCAAAATGACTCCTTAGATTTCTGCTTGACCAAAACGGTTCCCGCAAACGATATACGGCCAAAATTTGTTTATATTCTACTGTCCCATACTGGGATTGCTGAACCTGAGCTTTCTCTAAATATTCAAACTGGAGTTCCGGTATCTTTCTAACCCATTCCAGCAATTTTGCATTACGAATTACAACAATACTCTTGCCTAATGGGTCCTCTGCCCATTTGCCCCAAGCGTCCTTAACCGTAATATCTGCTGCATATCCCCAAAAATCGGCACAATAATGACATCCGTTCAACGCAAAAAAATAGTTACGCCACGTCTTTGTAAACAACGATTCAAAACGATTGACTTTAGCTAAATCCTTTTGACCGGAAAAAAAGTGGTTGTTAAAATTATTAGCATCCGGAATATGATCTTTATTCCGTAAATTAACTTTAAACTTTTGATTCTTTTCAATCCCCAACGACTCCGCCAAAAAATCGATGAATTGACCATTAACATTATGACTGCAAGCCAATGCGATGGTATAAATGGTATTCCCTTGATAATCAGGATGGTTCGTAAATACTTCGGTCATCGCTTTAATAACGCACGGCACACCGATGAACAGTATTTTCTGTTTCAGTTTTCGAAATCTCAAAAGGATCTCCGAATATTCAATTGGAAAATAAAATGAGCTCCGCTTGGCATCAATTTCCTCTGGGGTTTCACTGACGGAAGCCTGATAATGAATTTCTCCAACAGTACTTTCCCGATATTCAGCATGAATTACGCAGTCAACCTGCTTCGTTCGTAAAAGCCATTTAGCTAACGCGCTGGTAAAACCTCCTGAAGCACTTTTGATCCGTAACGCCGGATCAAGCTCCCATGCTAACAAAAACGTGGCCTCTTTTAGGCCAAATTCTTCTCCGCTTTTATAAATTCTCTCAGCCGCAGAGGTTAATTTGTCCCAAGCCAAAGGACAATACTTACTGCACAACGAACATCCGTTGCACTTTTTTGAGGTAATAAACGGTCTGAATTCCTTATCTTCCACATATTTAATCGTAATGGCACCAGTTGGGCATACTGTTTTACAAATACCGCATCCAATACACAACCTCCGTTTTAAGGTGGTCTGTTGAACCGTTAATCCCAAAGATATCACTCCATTACTGATCTCAATTCGGTTATAATCTTTCTTTTAATCAACAAAATCAACTCAAAATCTCATTCAATCTTATCGGTAATTCGTTTGACTTTCGTTACAGGAATTTTCCGGCTTGAAGGCATCTTCGTCCTTAACGGTGGGAGTTTGAAGGGTTCATCAATTTCCCTGTGTTGAAAAATTAATTCGTGAAAGAGTCAGTTTTTTATTCCTTTGAATTGAAAAAGTAAAGTAGACACCCGGGCCGGAACAGTGGGCCAACAGAAAAGCATACAAAATTGAATTATAAAAATAAAAACGCTGTAGTAATCTCTTTTTGCCACAGCGTTTTGAAGCCCTCTGAATTTGAAAAATTATAGATTATTATTAAAATATTTGTTCAATCATAAATCACAACATTATTATTGAACTGAAAAATCCCGGTTAAGTCCACATGACCCGCTAACGACTCTACCTCCTGACCCTCAACCAAAAACTTGACCTTCGCAATCTCCGGCAGTTTGGTCAGTGTATTGACAATCGAATAAACTGCCAATAATTCTCCTTCCGCGCCAACATTTAACTCACAAGCTTTTTTATTGAGATTGACAGTCGCCAATCCGTTTTTAACTTCTAAACCCAATACTTTCGTACCTTCAGGGAAGACCGGCAATGAGTTCGAGTTTGAGTCCGAATCCAACGAAACTCGTTCAAGCAAGGCTTCCAGCATTGTTAACGGTTTATTTGAACTGGCTTTAACCGTTATTGCCTGTGGCTTTAAATAAAACCGCTTCGGAGTTGCCTTAATAAAAAACAGGGTTACTGTTTCAGTTCTCTGTTTGGCAAACAACTCTTGATTAGCTTCGGTTAACTCTTCAATCTGTTGGTGCAGAGTGAGTATTTCCTGTTGTTGTCTGGATAAACTTTTCATGCTGATTATTAAGCCGCTTAACAAGACTAATAATAAGATTGTCAATATTGCGAGATACAGATTGGGAGCCGCTAACTTTTTCATAAAGTTTACTCCTTAAAATTGGTATTCTACTCCGATCCGGTACTTGGTCTCTTTGTCATAAAGACTGTTGATATTTAAAACTATGGCAGTCTGTTCATTCAGACGATAACTCAAGTCATAATCATGGAAGAAGTCGCCTTTAATATTTAAGACTGGCCGTAAACTGATCGAATATTTATTAATGTCCCAATTGAAATCCCCTTTTAGGAAAAGCAAGGCCTCATTATCTTCATTGTATTTAAACTCAGGTGACCCAGGACCGGTGTAACCACGAACCCCGGCAAAGATATAATGTCCCGGATACATCTCTACGCGAATTGTCGACTCATAACTGGTACAATCCTTATAATCGTAGTTATAATCAAAAAATCCAACTAATTTAAGGTTGGTCCCAAATGGAATGTCATAAGCAATCCCGCCATATCCAACCGCCTCTTCGGCGTCAAGATTATAATGCAACCCTGCTTTCAAACTGAACTTACTGGAGATCTGATACTCCAACCCAGCCTTAAAAACGTCATCTTCATAAATCGCCGAAAGATCTAATCGGTCGCTTAACTGATAGTTCCCTTTAGCGACACTTTCATTTCCGACCAATACAGTAACTTCTCCTTTATAATCATCTTCTGCCGCTAAAACTGCCGCAGCACTTACCCCAGTTACCAATAAACAGCTCAACAAAGTTATCATCGCAAACTTTACCCCGGTTAATCGCAAATGTCTATCCCCTTCCATCAGTTCTGGTAATATTCTTTAAACGAAACAAAAGTCAAATATGTTCCATTAATTTATAGCAATTGATTATGCAACCAACATTTTTATACTTTTCGCGATAAATGTAATTTTTCCTGTTGGCTTCTGTAAAGTAATCTCTTGAAAAGTTGTTATAATTTAGCTGGAAAAAACGGTTTCCAAAAGCACTACCTGTCCGGATACAGTATCAACCTCAACCATTATGCCTTGGGGGACTGTCCATTGTTCACCAAGATGACCAATCGGATAGCCGTAAGCTATTGGAATCTTCAAACCACTCAACCTTTCTTCAAAAACAGCGATTAAATCCGCTTCGCTCTCACCGGCAACCGGTACACTGCGTCCAATGAGAATCGCCGCCGGAACGGTAAACTGCCGGCAAAGCAACAGCTGGGTTAAGAGCCGATCAACCCGGTAACATGATTCGCCGACTTCTTCCAGAAACAGGACTGTATTGTTTAAATCCGGAAAATAATCACTCCCAATCAAAGAGACTAAAGTTGCCAAATTGCCACCTAACAATGTCCCTTGCGCGGTCCCCGGATTGACCGTGTCAAGATGGCTTTTTAACGGATCCGTCCACTCAAACTGACCGGTTAAATTACCGGAAAGCATTTTGATGGCTTGAGTCCTGGAAAATTCACTCTTTAAGGTTGTCAATACCGGACCATGAAAACTGACCAGCTTCAATTTGGTCCACAGGGCAAGTTGGAGGGTGGTTATATCACTAAAACCAATCAGGAGTTTTGGTGTTTGACGCCCGATCAGGGAGAAATCCAAGTCAGCAAGCAGTCGTAAACAACCATACCCTCCTCGCAGGCACCAAATTGCGTCAATATTTTGATCAAGCCACATCTGTTCCAGATCCGTCTTCCGCAAGGTATCGGTCCCGGCTAAGTAGCCACAATGTTGCGCCTGAGTACTCTGTCCCAAAACAACCTGATAACCTAAACGTTTGAGGATGTCAAGCAATTCAGCGAGATTTTGATTTGCCTTTAAGGGGCTTGCCGGCGCGACAACTCCAATTGTCGCACCTGCAGTTAACACCTTCGGTTTAATTTTTTTCATCAAATAAATCATCCTTTTTTGTTTATCTCAAGCAATTTTGTAAATAATACTTATTAAACTGTTAATCTTCTGGAGGGTTATTTGATGGGCTTCTTAAAGCGATTATTCAAACTGGGCTCGCGCAAACATTTTTCATTGACTGATGATTCGGTTAAGCGACCCAAAATTGAACCCGAACAACCCGGCGAAGAGTTATCCAAAAATATCAAGAAAAATCGTGCCTGCCTTGAAGAGCTTTTTCATCTCCCGCTTAATAAAGATATCGTTATTCGTGAATTTCGAATTGAAAGTTTAAAGAAAGATGCCTTCATTATATATATAGATGGGCTTTCGGATCGCAATACCCAAAATTTTGCGATCTTACAACCTTTAATGATCTTAAGCAAGTCCGAATCCGCTCCCAGCGAACCGCTTCTGACCGCTTATGAACGAATGGTGCCTGGCCAACAGGTGGAACGTACTAGAAAACTGGCTGATGTCATCAACGGTATCCTTGAAGGATCTACAGCACTCTTCATTGATGACTCGGCCGAGGCACTAATCATTGAAACTAAGGGTTGGGAACACCGTGGTATTGAACGCCCAACCAATGAACCGGTAATCAGGGGTCCGCAGGAAGCCTTCAACGAAAACTTCCGTGACAACACTTCAAGTGTCCGCCGATATGTTAAAGATCCCAATCTGATTACGGAAATTCTGCGCGTTGGCAAACGGAGCCAAACTCTCGTTGCAATAATGTACATCAAAGATATTGCCAACCCAAAACTGGTTGCGGAAGTCAAATATCGGATCCAAAGCATCGCTGAAGCTACTGATTTTATCTCGGAGTCAGGCGCATTAGAAGAGTTTTTGGAAGACCATCCGCAGTCAATCATCCCGCAGATGCTATCAACCGAGCGACCCGATCGGCTCGCCGCCCATTTAACAGAAGGGTATGTCGGGATCGTCATGGCCAACAGCCCCTATTCGCTGGTTGTACCAACAACCTATTCAATCTTTGTCCATGCAGCTGAAGATTATTATTTACGCTGGCCCTTTGGTAACTTTCTTAGGTTTATTCGATCTATGGCGATCTTTATTGCACTCCTGTTACCGGCAAGTTATATAGCTGTTGTTAATTTTCACCAGGAGATGATCCCTACCAACTTAATGTTAGCAATGACCGCGGCCCGCGAAGCAGTCCCGTTTCCGGCAATTGTAGAAATTCTGTTTATGGAATTTTCTTTTGAATTAATTCGCGAAGCTGGCGTCAGAGTACCGAACATCGTTGGCCCTACAATCGGTATTGTCGGTGCATTGATCTTGGGCCAAGCAGCTGTTGCCGCTTCAATTGCCAGCCCCATTCTGATCATCATTATTGCAATCACCGCCCTGGCATCATTTGTGGTCCCCAATTACAATGCTTCACTTACGATTAGAATCCTCCGGTTTATGTTTATTCTGCTGGCTGGCTTTTTGGGGTTTTTCGGCATCTCATTTGGAATCTTTATGATGGCATTACATGCTGCTGCCCTAACCAGTTTTGGGGTCCCCTTTTTAACCCCAATTGCTCCCTATCATCCTAAAAACAAGGATCGGATTATCCGTCCGCGGGTCTATGAACAGCCAGATCGGCCAGTTTTTCTCAAACCGTTAGACTGGATTCGTCAAACGGATCACCCAAGACGCTGGGATTATTCGGAAAGTATTAATAAGGACGGTGATGACACTAATGAGTAATCAGGTTAAAATCGGAAACCATGAGATCTTAGCACTATTAATTGCACTAATGTCAGCCAAAGTTTTTCTGTCACTACCGCGCAACATGGCATTATTAGGCGACTCTGCCGGTTGGATGATTGGCTTATTTTCCGGGTTCTTCAGCCTGGTTGGGTTTTATTTTATTGCTGCTTTAATTAAAAAGTACCCTGGAAAAAATCTGTTTGAGATCGCTGAAATAGTTACAGGCCAAATAATTGGTAAGATTTTAGGGGTGGTTTTTTTTCTGTTTTTTTTAACCACAACTTCACTGTTTCTACGGCAATTCACCGAAAGTTTTATCATCGCCATCTTACCCCGCACACCGATCAGTGTTCTGAGTATCTTTTTTATGATCTTACTAATCTATGCTACCCTGCTTGGAATTGAAGCCATTTCCCGGGTCGCCTGGTTTTTTGGGCCGTATTTATTAGGCTTTTTTATCATTACAATTATCTTTTCTTTTCCGACTAATCCCCAATTACTGCTTCCAATCTTCGGAAAGGGACCGCTGGTTATATTAAAACAGGCCGCACTTCATCTCAATTTTTTCTCCGACATTATTCTGCTGGCGTTTGTTGCCCCGTTACTGGAGAAACAGAAAGATGTTTTCCGAGTCGGAGCAATCAGCTTAATTATTTCTACTCTGATTAATGCACTGACAACTGCTGCAGTAATCATGACCTTTAATTATGTTGCGACACAACGGCTTTTCTTCCCGATCTATCAACTCACCCGGCTAATTTCAATCGGAGAGTTTTTTCAACGGGTTGAAGCAGTCTTCGTCTTCCTCTGGTTCTTCACTGCTGCAATTCAAATGAGCGGTCTGTTTTATGGTACGGTCGTCAGTTTCAGTCAAACATTTAAAATTAGAAATCAACGCCCGTTAGTATTTCCACTCGCTGTATTAATCTTTGCTTTAAGTCTAGTTCCAGCCTCGATGGCGGAAACTATTTATTTAGATGAGTATATCTTAAGTAATTTCTACGCGGGAATCACCTTTGGAATTCCGATCTTGCTGCTTTTAATATCGTTCTTTGTCAAACCAAAGAAGGAGGCTTCCAATGCAAAATAATCCTAAAAATCATCAACAGCATCATGGTAAAAAGTATATTTTCCTAAGCTTATTACTCCTCTTTTGCACCTTATTATTGAACGGCTGCTGGGATTGGAAAGAGATCGAAACATTAGGCTTAGTTCAGGCCTTAGGTTTTGATCTCAAACCCAATAGCGATGACCTCACGATCACTACGATGATCGCCATCCCTCCCAAATTAACTCCTGCAAGTGGTGGTAGCGATGAGAGCCCCAGCGTCTTAATAATTTCTATGGATGCGCCATCGATCTATGAAGCCTTCAATCGAATCAATACCACTGTCAACCGGGAGATCACTCTGATCCAAAACCAGGTGCTCCTGATTGGTGAAGAGATGGCTAAACAAGGAGTCCAACGCTGGATCGATAACCTGATCCGATTTCGGGAAATGCGCCGTACCTTATTCATCTACATCTGTAAAGGAAGAGCCGCTGACATCATGCAGGTAAAACCAAAACTGGAATTAAATCCGGCCGAATATCTGGCGACTTTGCTTGAACTTTCAAACAAAACCGGAATGTTTCCGGAGACCAGATTGCATGATTTCATGGGACGTTACGAAACCTATTCCCAACAAAATTATGCGCCGTTAATCGCTAAGTACAAACGCCAAAGTGAAACTACCGGAGAGACAGTTCCTCCGGAGGGCGGGCAAGGCGAAAGTCCAGATCCAGCCAAAGATCAGCCTGAAGATACACGGATTATTGGGACGGCAGTCTTCAGAAATGATAAATTAGTCGGTGAACTTGATATTTACGAATCCCAGGCATTACAGATGTTAACCGGAAAATTCCGTGAAGCGCTGCTGACTATCGCTGATCCTCATAAAGAAGGAAACCGAATCATCTTTCGCCTGATTGCTGCCAGGACTCCGGTAATCAAATATCAAAAGCGGGAAGTTGACTGTTTTAAGGTTAATTTAAGTCTTGAGGCTGAACTAATCAGTATCCAAAGTGGAATTAACTATACAACGCCACATAACGAAAAAATCTTAAGTCAAAAAATCGCTCAATTACTGAAAAGACGGATTGAGCGGGTCATCGCTAAAACCCAGAAGGAATTCCGGTCTGATATTTTTGGCTTTGGAGTGAAGGTTCGCAACTCCATGTTAACCTCAACCCAGTGGGAGAAATACCGGTGGCCGGATAAATATCCTGATTCAAAGATTGATGTTAAAGTAACTGTGAGGATTCGGAGGACCGGAGTCCAATTCCAGCCACCACTGGAACATTAAGTTAACTGGACTGAATGCCTGTCAAACAGGCATTTAGTCCCAGGAAACCGGTCTGTGCCTACCGCAGGATTATGTTCTGATAAACAACATATAAAAAGGCAAAACAATTATACTTAGAGCTAAAAACAGTAAAGCAAAAAACGCCAGGTAATTTTTGGTTTTCAGGTGTTCAATCCCAAATAAAACCGTATAAGTTGCCACCAGTAAAACCAATAACATTGCTGCATAGTTTCCCATCTTTCTCCTCCAATGAACAATAATAAAACCTATCTCCAATGATAGGTTTTTATTATTATTCGCTCCAGGGGCAGGTTCTAATCCCTAAGAATGAGTAAATCGGACAGATCCCCAAGATTCCGGTTAATACCGGAATAATACCCAATAACCCCCACCACCGTTCGTTTCCTGGTATCAAAAACACAACTGCTAACATCGCACACCCGATGATAATCCTGGTAATCCGATCAACTAAACCGACATTATTCTTCATTGCAGCCACAACCTCTCACTAATTATTCCATAATAACAAAAAACCGCCATCTGGCGGTTTAGTTGGTTAATTACTCACCCTCAGGTGTAAAAAGGAGACCAACCCGTTCTTCCTCTTCAACCTCTTCAGCACCTGGAAAATTAAAGCTGGCTGCTTTTTGAATCAATGCCTGATGTCCATCATCTACACGGCCGTTCTTATGAAGTCGGCTGCCTAAAAAGTGGACACAGAAATGACCGTCAAAATTATTATTAGGAATTGAAGTTTTTCCGTGCGGTTGGCCATTCATTGAAGCGGCAATATAAGTATTTTTTACATAGACAATTACCGAACGGCGTGCCCAACTGAATTTCCCTCCGAAGATCTCCAACATAATCTTGGTATCTTCAGCAGTCAATGGTACGGTATCAGAATGATGATGGCCACCGTGTCTGCGGACCCGAAACTGTTTACCGGTAGCAACATCAATTATTACCGCATTTTCGCCCCGTTTCCAAAATTCATTAACAACTGACCAAGGAATTACCTGTACTCTGCCACTACGGCTCCGGGAAGCGATTTGGGCGCGATCGGCAACCGGTATGTATAGCTGTTGCCCTTCGACAATCGTCGTATCAGTAAGTTTATTCTTCTCCATAATTTCAGTTACCGAAGTTTTATATTTAACAGCAAGCGCTGATAAGGTATCCCCTTCCACAACCGTATGAATTACCACCTGGTTTTTCCGGTTAACAGCATCTTTTAAAGCCTGGTAAGTTAAAGGCCCGACTACTCCATCCGGATTCAAGCCATACTCAAATTGAAATTTTCGAACCGCTTGATCGGTTAAACTGCCATAATAGCCGGTCGGAGCAACACTTAAATACTCTAATTCAAATAAATACTGTTGCACTTCAGTAACAGCCTCACCTTCAGCGCCTTCTTTGAGAAGTTCCATTGCCATTACCGTCGAAAAAGCAGATAGTATAAATAATACCAACAGCAAAATAATCCGAAATTTGATACTATCCTTCTGATTCATTGCGCAACCTTCTTTCATTTTATTAACATTTTTAAGTTCTTCTTTTTACCGTTATATTCCTTCTTAATTAGTAAAATTGATTCCAAATTCTTATTTCAAGCAGAAAACCTGTTACTTTTTTCCTATGACATTTATCAGACTAAATTATCAGTCAGTCCCAAAAAGTTCTCTGAAGAAATCCCGAACCGAACGCCAGCCAATTATGAACCAGTTAGCTTTCGTAACCGGCTCGACAGAATAAATCGGTGTTTGTGCAATCTCTTGGCCTTCAAGGATTACGCTGGCAGTCCCAACCAAAGCACCGGTAGCAAGCGGAAAACTCAATCCCTTTTGAACATTATACCTGACTTTCAAGGCGTCCTTTTGAGCCTTAGCAACTACGACACCAAAATCACTTTTAACCCTGACAGGTATATATTCTGATCGCGCTTGTTTAATATATACTCGTCCAATTGCGGCTTTAGAAGTAAAAATTGTCTCCCAACAATAATTCTGGTATCCATAATCAAGTAAACGGCAACTTTGACTGACCCGCGCTTCATTAGTCTCGGCTCCCAAGATCACCGATAACAAGCGGAATCCATTCCGTTTGGCAGTTGCCGCCAAACAGTATAATGCCTCTTGAGTGTAACCCGTTTTTAAACCGTCTGCTCCATAATAAACCGTTATTAATTCGTTCGTATTCTTTAAAACAAATTGACCATCGCGGAGGTAATCAGTTGTAATCGTCGTAAACTGCAAAACTTCCGGATGTTTAAGCAACAATTCCCTCGAAATAATTGCCAGATCGTACGCTGAGCTATAGTGGTCAGGCGCAGGCAATCCAGTTACATTCACAAAATTGGTGTTTTGCAATCCCAGTGCTTTGGCTTTCCGATTCATTGCGGCCACAAAAGCCTCGGTCGAACCGGCCAAATGTTCCGCAAGCGCTGTGCTGGCATCATTGGCTGACTTGACCACAACCGCCTTAAACAACTCTTTGACGGTCAAAATCTCGCCTTCTTTAAGATAAATCTGCGAACCACCCATCCGGGCCGCATTTCTGGAAGTGATGACCGGGTCATTCCAATTTAGCTTTCCCTCAGCTATCGCCTCCAAAACCAGTAACATCGTCATCGTCTTGGTAATACTTGCCGGAGGCAACCGCTGATGTTCGTTTTGAGTAAATAAGATTTTTCCGGTGGAGGGTTCGAGTAAAATTGCGGATCTGGCCTCAACTGTTAAATCCGCCTTAACCGGTGACTGACCGAGTAGTAAAACCACGAAGCCCAAAACTATCAGGAAAAGATGTAGTAAGCGTCTGATCATGATCTTTTATTCACCTCATTACAAAAATATAGTATACCACATAATGAGATGGAAAGACTAGAAATGAGAATCTCAAAGGAGGAATTAAAATGAATCAAAACCAACAAAACACGGGGATCTTCGAGCCCCAAAACCGTATGAACCAACCCCCTAACGTGATCACTACCAAAGACCTGATGTACTTAAAGGATGCGATGTCCTGGGAGCTATTGGCAACGAAGAAATGCAGCCACTACGCGTCGTTGTGTCAGGATCCCGAAATCAAGCAACAAATCAATGAAGTTGGGCAAATGCACCAACGCCATTACAACCAGCTTCTCCAGTATGTCCAATCAAATCCTAACCAGGAATATTTACAGTAAAGGAGCGAAAAACGGTGCAAAATAACCAAAATCAAACCAATCCTTATGAAATTAAAAATCCCCAGACTAACCAGTTACCACAAACTAAAGGTCCGGAGATGAATGAACGCGATTTTCTCAATGATATCTTGGCTACTGAAAAATACATCACTGACAATTTTAATGTCTTTGTCCGTGAGGCCAGTAACCATACTCTCTATCAAACAGCAATCACTGTCTTAAACGAAAGCCATGTTGCCGCCAGAAACCTGTTTAATCTGATGTTTAAAAAAGGTTGGTATGCGCTGACAGCAGCTCAACAACAGGATATTCAGAAAGCCAGCCAGCAATTCCAAAACTACCAGAGCCAACAACCTTATTAAACCAATCCAAGGGCTGTTTCAAAGTGATTTTTGAACAGCTCTTCATCTTTTATCACTACATGACCACCAAAATTTCACCCCAAAAAAAGACAAAAAAAAAGAGCTTTTTTACTCTTCAAAACTTGCCAACAATAATATACTGGTTGACGTTTTTGTATTTTTCTTTGTTCTTTCTCAATTCAGCGCTGCATTTTTGGCAGTACTCCTGGAAACTCATCACTTTTGAATTGCAATCCGGGCAATGCATCTTGGTTCACCTCCTCATCACTTACTCTAACTGTAGTATAACATGAGTAGTTTAAGGAGTGATTGCATTAATGTTAAATGATGGTAAATTCTTGTCAATCAAAGGCGTTTTAAATATTTAACCGGGACATAGAACTTCGTATACCTCTTCCCTGCCTGATCAATATAAACCCCATTACGATCCGGCACCATAACCGTAGCTCTTTGATTGATCCGATAGAGAATCCCAGATCTGGTCTGATTATGATAATTAAAAGCTACCTGATCACCAATTTTCAGCCCATAGTTTGCTTGCACAATCGCTTGTCTGGTCGGTAGTTTGTGATAGCGTCCGGTATGTCCAAAAAGATTAGCGGCAATTGTCCGGAACCGTCTATTGCTACAACTGGAATGGTGATAAGTAATAAACTCAATCAGATGGCAGAGTTCATGTTCAAATACCAGTAATAAAGCTTCCAAGGCGTTATTGGTCGGCAGACCGCAAACTTCCTTATTAGTGTCAATGGCATTGTACTTCAAGAAAAAACTGGTCCCAATTCGGATTTCGATCACCACTTTTTCAGGCGGAAGCTTCCCGATATTCTTGGGACAGATGGTCTTTCCGGCGCTTTTAGTTAGCCGCGATGAAAGCGAAAACTTTACTGTACCCTTAAAGTGGTCCCGGAAATAACCGCCAAAGAAGGTTTGATCATAAAGTTCAAATAAGAGTTTAAGGTCCGAAGCGGACATTTGGGTGATCTCTGTCGACTTGATATTGGTCGATAATCTCAGCAACGCTTGTGCCACAGCCATCCGCTTTTGAGTAAATTCGGGGACGGTTCTTGAATTTACCGTTTCAAAACTATTTAGTTCACCGTTTGTAACAGACCCCCGCATAATAATATACCTATCTCCCTGTCAATTTATCAATGATGGTTTCAAATCCATCTCTAATTTGATCACCCATGAAACTTTTCGCTAATTCCGGGGGATTCACCTTGGTAATTGACCAATTATTTTGAGCAACAATTTGCTTAATAATCCGAAAAAAATGCCGGTTTTCACTTTTTTCGGCACCCCAGTCAGATAATAAAAAGCTATTTCTTCCTCCGCCAGTTATCACTTCAATCCTCACCTGATTATCCGCAACAAAATGAAAAATACAGGTCGTTGTCAACCTGATAATGCCATTCTTCTTTGACAATTACAGTTACTTCTTGGGATTTAAACAGATAATAATCTTCTTCAATTGTTTCAATTACAAAGTCGACTATCTCTTCAATATTTTCACCTTCAATAACAAGCAAAGCATTTTTCATCAAAGTTCCTCCGGGGACGGTTCTCAAATTTACTGATTCAAAATCTTCCAGACCATTGCTTGTGACAGGCCCCCGCATAACCTTCCTATCTCTTTAAGTGTCAAGGAAGAATTTTGCCTCATGGTTTTGACAATCTCTTGGCGCAATTCCCTGTCACTTTTTAATGCAATAATCGCTTTGCCCCTCTTTTTAAGTTCATTATACAACATTCTTTCAGCTTCTTCATATGAAATAATATAATCAGGATCTGACTTTGTAAATTGGTCTTCCTCAATATCAAGAATCCCTTTCTTCGGTTCATATTGATTTACATAATCATAATACTCCCGAGCAGCAAGCTGTAAATCATCGGAAAATAAACTTAAAATCCTTTTACGGTCAACAAGATCTGGTTTGTTGGTTTTTCTTCCGATAATCGCATTAAAACTGCTCCATTGATACTCCTCCGGCAACTTCACCATTCCTGCCTGTACCGGATTATTATGGATATAAGCACTTACAACCAGATGATATCTGTTATCGCTTACAATTTCACTCTTGAAACGATCTTGAAAGAGATGCCCCACTCTTTTGTAGGTTTTATTAAAATAAGATACATAACTGACATTTATACTTTTAATAATCTTAGAGATATCGTTTCCATTATCGTTTATTAATAAATGAATGTGGTTGTCCATTAAACAATATGCTTCAACTATAAAGTTATACTTTTGCTTCATACGCTCCAATGTTTCCAAAAACCTTATCCTGTCTTCATCTGACAAAAATATTGGTTTTCTCTCATTACCGCGCTGTATGATATGGTATGATTCAAATTCTCCTTTTACCCTGGCTAACCTTGACATGGCATCTTCCTTTTTCTACCTTTTTCTTTTTATCTTAACATAATTTTCCAGTAAATTCAAGAACCGTCCCTGGTTTTACTCTACTTTTACCGTAATTATATCACTCCACCTGGTAGTGTAACAAGGCGACAGGCGCTCTTGGCGCAGTCTCCAACCTCCCGGTGAACTTTGAATGGCTGTTTTTAAAGTATCAGCCCCGTATTTGGAATTAATCTGGTCCAGCACCTGCATAACTTGCGAATGACGCTCCTGTCCGCCAGCATCAAAGAGTGCCATCTGAACCCGATCCTCCGGGACAATATCGGTGACAATTACACCCGCTTTTTTATAGCGAAATCCTGCTTGATAAATCTGCTGCAAGGAGAACAATGAATATTTGACCAACTCTAAACCGCTATTGGTCCCTACTGGAAGTGGACAAATAAAGTTCGGTGAATACTGCCGGTCCTCCTTGCTAAAATGGTTGGTCTGTAAGAACACAATCACCAGCCTCGCGCACGTATGCTGTTTCAGAAGTTTATAAGCACATTTCCAGGCAAAATCAGCCACGGCTGCTTTGATCGGCTCCAGTTCTGTCTGCAATTCTCCAAAAGAGCGTGAGGTGCAGATTGCTTTTTTGGCCGGAGTTACTAAATCCAGTGGCAAACATGAAACTCCCTCCAACTCTTTCTTAATCCGCAATCCCACAACTGTCAAATGCTTCCGGACCCAAGCATCAGGTAACTTTACGAAGTCCAAAGCAGTTTTAACCTGGTTGGATTTCAAAAAAGCAGCCGATTGCCGCCCAATTCCCCATACTTCACCAATATCAAACTGCTCTAAGGCCGCTTCAATCTCCGCTTGACTATTAGTAATCACAAACAGACCTTCATTGGTCGCTACTTTTTTGGCATAATAATTAGCCGTCTTCGCTAACACTTTGGTAGGACCAATCCCGACACTGACAGGGATCCCGGTGTTGCGATGAACCGTTTGCCGGATCAGTTTAGCATAATCAGATAATTGCACCTTCATTCCTGCCAGATTTAAAAAAGCCTCATCAATCGAATAAACTTCAATTTCCGGGACAAACTCCGCTAAAGTAGCCATTACCCGTTGTGACATATCGCCATACAGTTGATAGTTCGACGAAAAGACCGCTACCTCATTAGTCTGAAGAAGCTTTTTGATTTTAAACGCCGGCTCGCCCATCCCGATCCCTAACTGTTTCGCTTCATTGGAACGGGCAACCACGCAACCGTCATTATTAGAAAGGACTACCACCGGTTTATTAATTAATCCGGGATTGAAGACCCGCTCACATGAGACATAAAAATTATTACAGTCAACCAATGCAAACATCTTAATACACCTTCTTGATTATATGGGTGACAATCCCCCACACCATAAAGTCATCCTCTGCTTTAACCTCAATCGGCTGATAGGCTTCGTTGGCCGGCATTAACAGTAACCGACCGTGATCGGTATTAATTTTCTTCAATGTAAATTCACCGTTAATAAAACAGACTGCCAAAGCGCCATTGCGGTAACCAAGTGACTTATCAATTATTAGTAAATCGCCATCATCAACCCCGGCGTCCTTCATCGAAAAACCCTTCACCCTGCCATAAAAGGTTGCACTCGGGTTTTTGACTAAATAGTTATTCAAATCCAACTTCGTTTCCAAATAGTCTTCCGCTGGCGAAGGGAAGCCAGCTGTAATCTGCTGCCCGGTATATTGAAGTTCAAGTTTTAACAACGTATCAACCGCAAAAAATTCCAGCATCATCTCAAAATCAACTCCATCATTGCGAACTTATGTTCGGTTGTTGCTTTTATTATAACAAAAATTACAGCTTAATGTTAATGACATTTTTCAGGTAATTTCTGGTTAGTAAGTGATTTAGGAACAATTCAAATTCGGGGAATGTTATCTTCTCCAAATTGCATACCAATTAAATTCAAAAACCTCCCAGAGTTCCTTGCTCCTTGATTTTACTAAATTTTTTTTTATTTATTGACGATATATTTGTTATAATAGTCCGCTAAAATAATCAATCCTATCGAGGACGGAATAAATGACTGATAATACTAACCCATTCAATGAATCAAATTTCCAAAAGACAAAAACTATTGGGATCTTAGTTGACTGGTTTGAAAATGAATACCAAATCAAGATTTTAGCTGGCGCAATTGAAGTTGCTCGACGCAACAATATCAACATTTACTGTATTGAAGGGGGTTGTATTCATTCCCAACGCAAGTTTGAAACAGCCCGTAATAAACTGTTTGATTTTGTAAGCAATCAAGAGTTCGATGGACTAATCATTTTAACTGCAGCCATTGGGGCCTTTGCCAATCAAGAACAGATCCAGGAGTTTTGTGATCAATTTGCTCCTATTCCGATTGTCAGTATTGCTAATGATATTGCCAATTATCATAGTATTCTAATCAATAACACTACTGGTTTTAGAGACTTAATCATCCATTTGATCGAAGCCCATCAATACCGTAATTTTGCCTTTATCTCAGGCCCCAAGGACAATCAGGACTCCAATATTCGTTATAACACTTTAAAAGATACCCTGGCGGAGTTTAATATTGACCTGGATCCGGATTTGGTAATTGAAGGAAAATACACTTCGATCTCTGGGATGGATGGGATGCGAACACTCCTTTTACGCCAAAAAAAGATCGATGTCGTAGTTGCAGCTAACGACGAAATGGCAATTGGCGCTCTTTATGAGTTAAATTCAAAGAATATTCAAGTACCTGATGATATTGCGGTTGTTGGTTTTGATAATGTGGAAGTCAGCGCTTTCTCTTCCCCACAACTGACAACTGTTGAACAACCACTTTATGACCTTGGCGTTAAAGCAATGGATACAATTATTGATTTAATTAATAATAAAAACGAAGTTCCCCAAAAAGCCTTTGTACCTACAAAGATGGTGTTGCGGGAATCATGCGGGTGTTTTTCTCACACTAATTTAAATCATGCTACTGATCTCCCGCTTCAAAATCAAAAAGAGCTCCGAACAACTCTGACTAACAACAAAGATAGAATTGCACTAAACATCATTAATAGTTTGCCTGCCTTTTTCATCGAAGAGAATAAAAGTGAATTCCAAAATATTATTGAAAAAATGATCGATGCATTATACAGCGAAATTCTCGATGGAAAACAAGAAGAATTTGTTAAGCGCTGTTTTCAAATTCTCCAAAGTATTGACCCAATTTACCAGTATACCTTCTACTGGCAAAATATCATAACCGAACTGCGGCGTAACCTTCTTCCCTTCATAACCGAGTTCAAAGCTTTACTTACGATGGAAGATGCGTTACATCAGGTCCGAGTCATGATTGCCGAAAAAGGTATGACCCGTGAAAAGAAGGTTTTTCATGAAGCATTACTAAGTAACTCAATATTAAGCTCTATCAGTGAAGAATTGCTATTTACCACCAGTGTTCCCGAATTGGTTGAAGTATTAGCTCACAGATTACCGGACCTGGGTATCTCCGCTTGTTATATTTCGGAAAAACGTCGCAAGAAAGGCAGTTCCAATCGGAACTTCAAATTGACCTTTGGTTATAATAATCAAGGAAGTATCAAAATTAACAAAAAGCCATTTTACTTCGATGGTTTGGTTCCAGAAATTATTTTAAACGATCAACAACAACATGTCTTTTTAATTATGGTTCTCTACTTATCAGAGAAGCATTTCGGAACTATTGGATTTGAGATCAATTTGCGAAACAGTAATATTTATGGCACTTTGCGAAGAATAATCAACAGCTCACTTCGAGGACTAATTCTAACCAAACTGATTCAAAATCAGGAAAAATATCTCTCGTCACAACAGATGCGGCTGCATTTTAAGAATTTGGAAGAGATTAAGAAGGCTATGGAAGGCTTCATCAGCACTTTACTATTGACGATCGAGGTACGCGATCCCTATACCGCCGGTCATCAAAGCCGGGTGGCAACCTTAGCGGCAGCTATTGCCACCGAGATGAAACTACCCCAGGAAATTGTTGATAGTGTACGGATGGCCGGAGTCTTACATGACCTTGGCAAAATTTCAATCCCAGTAGAGATCCTGAACAAACCCGGAAAACTAAAAGAAACCGAATTTGCTCTAATTAAGGATCACCCTAAAGTTGCCTACGATATCCTCAAAAATATCGATTTCCCCTGGCCTTTAGCCGAGATTGTCTTACAGCACCACGAACGCTTGGATGGTTCTGGTTATCCATTTAAATTAAAAGGTGAGGCAATAACGTTGGAAGCAAAAATATTGGCGGTAGCTGATGTTATTGAGGCAATGGCTTCCCATCGACCTTATCGTCCAACCTTAGGAATCGAGGCCGCTTTAAATGAAATCACCAAAAATCAAGGCATTTTCTATGATCCTAAAGTAGTTAAAGCTTGTTTAGCTTTATTTAATGAGAAAAATTTCAAGTTATCCGGTTAAATACCCAAACGTTGCTTCATCTCTTCATAACGCTTTTTTCCTTCTGGATGTCCCAAGTCGGCCGCCGCTTTTGCATCGCGCATCGCCGCTTCCCAATCACGTTTGTGAAAGTAGGCCCCGCCCCTTTCTAAATATGCTTGGGCATCATCCGGTTTTTGTTCCAGATAACGCGTCCAGTAACTGATAATCTCATCAAAACGTCGCCCTTGAAAGAGTATCCAGTCCATTAAGCGTACTGCCTCGAAATAAGTCGGATTGATCGTAATTGCTGCTTTTAAATCGGCCTCAGCCGCAGTAAATTGCTTTAGATCAATATAAGTCTTCGCTCTCCAGTAAAATGCTTCGGCATTATTAGACCAGAGTTTTAAAGCGCGTTCATAATCAGTAAATGCCAACTCATTCTGTTTCGACTGATGATAATTATAGCCACTGATTACAAAACGCTGACTAACCCGTTCCCGGGTTGATTGCAGTCGCGAATAGCCAGGATTTAACTTTTCAGCTAATAACAGATCTGCTAGTGCTCCGTCGAAATTTCCCTGTGCCGAATAGATTTCCGCGCGTAATAAATAATTCTCTTCCAATTGTGGTCGCAATTCAATTGCCTGGTTGATCATCTTTAAAGCTTGCCCACTTTTATTATTAGAAAGATAACAAGAAGCAAGTTCCTCATAAAATCCCCAGTGATGTCCTTTAGCCAAAGCATTGGTATACAACAACTCTGCTAACCAATAGCAATTTTGACGTGTTAATACGTTAGCAAGGTCTGCATTTGCAAAACCCAACAGGACCTTCAAACGAGGATTAGTATTATTAAATTTTTGAGCTTCTTTAGCAAATTGCCTCATCTGTTGGTATGATCCGCCCCATCTGGGCCTAATCGAATGAATATATCTACTCCGAAGCAGAAAAGAATTTGGTGCAAACTGCAACGCTTTTTTGATTAAATTATAATTGATTTCTTTATTACCCAAAGCAGTATTCATGGACAATAATAAATCATAAGCCACCAAATGATTTGGCTCCATCTCTAAAACAACTTGAAGATCCTGATTCGCTTCTTGAAAATAATGTTTCATATTGGCAAACTGTTCGGCAGAAGTTTCAGATGCCCAACGATAGCCTCTGCTCTCCCAAGCTAAATGATTGAAAAAACTGGCCCGCGCCAAATACGGTTGATAAGCAGTCGGAAACTTTTTAACCCATTGATCTAATCTTCCTTGATAACTCTGATCGTTTATTGCAAATGCATCATAAGCATCTGACAACACATATTCATTACGAAAATCAGTTACCCAATCTTGATAATACTGCTCCAACAATTGATTTAGCTCACCAAATTTTTGTTCCTGCAACATTTGACGGAGCGCTTCTGTATTAACAGTACTTACCGGATAGCCATAAATATCTTTACCGTTTTCAACCAATGACACTTCGTCCTTTGATTGTCCACTAACAGTTATAAAATATAATGAAACCAAAACAATGCTAAACAGACAAATCAATCCGCCAATCAAAAGCAGACATCGCTTCCAACTCCAGCCGGTTTCAATTTCCATTAACGACACCTCCAAAATAATATGTAATAATTACTACTATTTACTTTGTTTTCCTGCACGGGTGCTAAAATTTAACAAAAAACTGATATTAATTATTCAAACACTGTTAAATTGGTTTATGTACCTTGAAACAAAGCCCCCAATCAATGCGCCCGGGTTTGATCAGTTCCATCAATGCTGCCTACACACTCCAAGAACTGCAACAAATTCTGAAAAGCTCTAATTCGACTGAATACAACATGCGTCGGCATTCAGGACAAACCCTGAAGCCGTCGTGAGGGATTAGACGGCAATATAATATAAATACTACCTCCACAGGTCATGGAAGACCGGAGCAGTTGGAGGGGTTTGGGGACGCATCTCCGTCCCCAATGGTGGGAGTTTGAGGGTTGACCAGACAACCCTCAAGAAAAAACGCACAACAATAAGACAAAACTGAAATAAAGCAAACAGATCATTGAGATACTCCTCCCCAATTGACTTCCGTATCATTTAATGTTATATTATTCGTATCCGAATATTTTGTATGCGAACTATTTTAAGGGAGGGGGTACTACGATTTGGAAGGCAACAGTCCTCCACTCTTCTGTCTATTAATCAAAAATACCTGGCAGAAACTATCCCGCTACTATAACCAGCGTTTATCAAAGTACGATTTAACAGTCCAGAAAGCATTACTCTTACTCGAAATCCCGCCCGGGAGCGGTAAAAATCCCCGTTCACTGGCCAAAGAGCTTGACTTGGAGAACTCGAGTATAAGCGGCTTGTTAGATCGCCTTGAAAAACAAGGTCTCATCGAACGGCAAAAAGATCCCAACGACCGGCGCGGCATTTTAATCTATTTAACCCCGGAAGGTCTAACCGCCAGACAGACAATCACATCTTTAGTCGAGGAGTTAGACCGTAAATTGCAAACGGAATTATCTTCTGAAGACATCAAAGTTTTTCGTCGCACTATGTCCGTAATCAATAAACAAATTTAAAGCAGGTGATATTATGAATAGACGCGTTGTAATAACAGGTATCGGATTAGTAACACCAATTGGTCTCAATACCAACGAAAACTGGGATTCTCTCTTGGCTGGCCGTTCCGGAATTGCACCAATAACGAGGTTCGATACTTCCAAACATGCTACCACGATTGCCGGTGAAGTTAAAAACTTTGATCCCGCTAACTTTATTGAGAAAAAAGAGATCAAAAAGATGGACCGGTTTATTCACTATGCAATTGCTGCTGCCGAAGAAGCTTTGGCGGACTCCGGGTTTAAAATCACTCCTGAAAACGCCGAACGGGTTGGGACCATTGTCGGCTCAGGTATGGGCGGTGTTGAAACACTCTGTAACAACGAAAATGCCTGTGTGCAACAAGGACCAGGCCGAGTATCCGCATTCTTTGTCCCCGGTTGTGTCATCAACTTAGCTCCGGGCCAGATTTCGATTCGCACCGGTGCTAAAGGTCCTAACTTCTCACCGGTATCCGCCTGTGCAACCGGAACTCATGCTCTCGGAGAAGCATACCATATCATTAAACGCGGTGAGGCTGATGTTGTCTTTTCAGGTGGCGCCGAAGCTGCAATTACACCGTTGGCTGTAGCAGGATTTAACAATATGAAGGCTCTCTCTACCAACAACGAAACCCCTGAAAAGGCAAGCTGTCCGTTTGATGCCAAGCGTAATGGGTTCGTAATGGGTGAAGGTTCGGGGATCTTGATCTTAGAAGAGCTGGAACACGCTTTAAAACGAGGCGCTAAAATCTATTCTGAAATCATCGGTTTTGGAATGAACAGTGACGCTTATCATATTGCCGCCCCGATACCGGATGGTTCGGGCGCCAGCCGTTGTATGGAATTAGCAATTGCTTCAGCCGGTCTCAAACCGGAAGATGTTGACTATATCAATGCTCACGGCACTTCAACTCCGGCAAATGATGCAATGGAGACTGCAGCAATTAAGTTAGCCTTTAAAGACCATGCCCCAAAATTAATGGTCAGTTCAACCAAATCTATGACCGGGCACCTGTTAGGAGCAGCGGGCGCAATCGAAGCAGCTTATACTGCCTTAGCGCTTTACCATCAAACAGTACCTCCGACAATCAATTATGAAACTCCCGATCCGGAGTGCGATCTGGATTATGTTCCCAATACTCCGAGAAAAGCTCCGATTAAGGTCGCCATCAGTAATTCATTTGGATTTGGTTCGACCAATGCTTGTTTGGTCCTTAAAAAGTATGAATAAAATTTGAAAACCCGCTTTCAGCAGCGGGTTTTCTTATAGCTAATATCACAAAATAAAACATTAATTCCTACGTTTAAACGATTTTTTAGGAACGCCCGGTTGCTGACCATTCTTTCGGATTGAGCCGAAAACCCATAGCATTTGAGATATCAAACGCGGTTTTAATTACCTCCTGATTGAGATCGGCTTCCTGTTCCTGATTATAGCGACCGGTTACAAAGATGCTTACTGCACCAACACAGATCTTTAAGTGGTTAAAGACCGGAGCACTAATCTCTTTAATATTACTGCCCAGCTCGGTAGTTCCTGCTAAAAACCCGTTTTCTTTGATGGTTTGCAACTCTTCAAGCAGTTTTGACAGATCGGCAATTAAATTTTGCGAATGATAGCTTTCCAATATAGTCTGTAACTCAAGATTGGGAAGATAGGCTAACAATACTTTTCCGGAGTTAGTTTGAAACGCCGGTATCGGAATTCCGGTTTGAATCCCAAATTGGATCGGACCGGACGTCTTTACAGAATCGGAATAGATTACATCCTGATGGGTCAATATTGCCAGATATGTTGATTCATTAGTCTTCTCGGCCAACTTGCTCAAATACGGTAACGCCGTCGGTCGCAGATCAACGTTTTGTAATGCGGCATTACCGATTAAAAAGGCTTTGATCCCTAGTTTATAGTGTCCGGTAACTCTTTCCCGTTCAACAAAACCATTCCGGCATAAAGTATTTAACAAACGGTGCGCCGTACTCAAACTCAAGTTGGACATCTGCCCCAGTCTGGTTAATGGTATCGGACCATTATTTTCAGCTAAAATCTCCAACAGTTTTAAAGTTTTTTCAACCGTTTTAACTTTTACTTCCTTCGGTTCGGTGTTGATTCGCATTGTTAGCTACCCCCGATTTGGCACATTTTAACATTCCTGCTTGTTTTAGAGAGTAATCCTCAATTAACTTTGATTCATTAAATATTGGTCACAAGCTTTTGCAGCGGCACGCCCTTCATTGATCGCCCATACCACTAAACTTTGACCGCGCCGCATATCACCGGCGGCAAAAACCCCCGGAATATTAGTCATAAATTTGCCATATTCAGCTTTAACATTGGTACGTTGATCCTGTTCAACTCCCAATTGTTTAAGCAAGCTCTCTTCAGGCCCTACAAATCCCATTGCCAACAAGACCATCTGGGCCGGCCATACCTTTTCGGTCCCGGGAATTTCAGTAAATCCCCAGTTTCCATCGGCTTTCATCTCCCACTTAACTGCAACCGTATGGACTGCTTCCAGATTACCATCCTGATCCGCACTGAATTTTTTAGTACTGATACAATAAGTCCTTGGATCCTCGCCAAAAACGGCAATTGCTTCTTCCTGACCATAGTCTGCCTTTAAAACTCTCGGCCATTCAGGCCAGGGATTGGTTAGCGCACGTTCGGTAGGAAGACTGGGCACGATCTCAAACTGCCGGACACTTCTACAACCATGACGTAACGCTGTTGCAACACAGTCAGTACCGGTATCACCACCACCGATAACAATTACATCCTTATCCCTGGCTGAGATATATTTACCGTCTTGATGGTTGGAATCGAGCAAACTCTTCGTATTAGCATGTAAAAACTTCATTGCAAAGTAAATTCCGTTGGAGTTGCGGCCCTCGACAACCAGATCGCGGGGCTTGGTTGCTCCACCGCATAAAACGACCGCATCAAACTCCGCTAATAATTTTTCTGCCGGATAATCCTTACCAACCTCAACGTTGGTCTTAAACTCGATCCCTTCTGCTTTCAGCAAATCAACACGCCGTTGGACGATCTGTTTATCCAGCTTCATATTTGGTATTCCGTACATCAACAATCCGCCAATCCGGTCATGCCGTTCGAAGACCGTTACCAAGTGCCCCGCTTGATTGAGCTGGTCGGCACACGCAAGCCCAGCCGGACCTGAACCGACAACCGCAACTTTCTTTCCGGTACGGACGGTTGGCGGTTGCGGTTTGATCCATCCTTCGGCAAAAGCCCGGTCAATAATTGCACACTCATTTGTCTTAATCGTGATTGGCGGCTCATTAAATCCCAAAGTACATGAACCTTCACAAGGTGCCGGACACACCCTGCCGGTAAACTCGGGAAAATTGTTAGTCAAACGCAGCCGTTTTACTGCTTCCTGCCACTGACCTTTATAGACTAAATCATTCCACTCCGGGATCAGATTGTTAATTGGACAACCCATTGCCATCCCTTTATAAAGGATCCCGGTATGACAAAACGGTGTGCCGCAATCCATGCATCTGGCAGCCTGAACTTGTTGCTCGGCTTCGGATAAATGATGGTGAAATTCATTCCAATCATTTAAGCGTTCCTGCGGGAGCCGATCCTCCGGCACTCTCCTTTGATATTCAATAAATCCGGTTGACTTACCCATAATAAACTCCTCCAGCTCATCATTTTGCGCGGTGAAAATCAGTTTCCGCTGACCCGTTTGAGATCACTTTTGTTCGCTTCAAAAGCAGCCATAAAGACTTCATCGCCTTTTAAACCGGATTCCTTCAATCCTTGCAACGCTTGGAGAACCCGTTTATAATCTCTGGGAATTACCCTGACAAACTTCGGTAAATATTGATCCCAATTGTTTAAAATCATTTCCGCCCGCTTACTGCCGGTGTAGTGCAGGTGGCGTCTGATAATCTCTTTGATTTCACCAATCTCAGTTGTATCAACTAAGTGTTCCAAATCAACCATTTCGGTATTGCAATTTTGATTGAATTCTTCTGCTTCATCAAGTACATAGGCAATACCGCCTGACATACCTGCTGCAAAGTTACGGCCGGTTGGACCCAAGACAATTACCCTGCCACCGGTCATATATTCACAACCATGATCGCCTACTGCTTCAACCACTGCTGTCACACCACTGTTACGCACACAGAAACGCTCACCGGCCATTCCACTGATGTAAGCTTCACCACTGGTCGCACCATAAAAGGCAACATTTCCAATAATAATATTTTTACTTGGGTCAAAACCTGATTCGGAAGGCGGATAGACGATAATCTTTCCTCCCGATAAACCCTTACCAACATAGTCATTAGCATCACCTTCAAGCCTCAAGGTTACTCCGGCAGGTACAAATGCCCCAAAGCTCTGGCCGGCAGAACCGCGGAAATGTAATTTAATTGTATCTTCCGGCAATCCGGCAGCACCATATCTTCGCGTGATCTCACTACCGAGGATAGTTCCGGTTACCCGGTTGGTATTCCGGATTGGCAAACTGGCTTGAACCGGTTGACGCCCAACTAATGCCGGCTCACAAATCTTCAATAATTCCTTGATATCCAGTGAGTTTTCCAACTGGTGATCCTGTGCCATCTGACAGTAACGGCCTACTGCTGCCGGTACCTCTGGTTGGTAAAGAATATTTGAGAAATCCAACCCTTTGGTCTTCCAGTTCAAAGCATCCTGATTCGGCTCTAATTTATCGGTCCTTCCGATCATCTCATTGATCGTTCTAAATCCAAGTTCTGCCATGATCTCCCGGATCTCTTGCGCAATAAAACGCATTAAGTTGACGACATAATCCGGTTTACCAATGAATTTTTTACGTAATTCCGGATTTTGAGTAGCAATACCAACCGGACAAGTATCCAAGTTACAAACACGCATCATCATACAACCCAAGGCAACCAACGGCAGAGTTGCAAATCCATACTCTTCAGCACCTAAAAGTGCTGCCACAACTACATCCCTACCGGTCATCAACTTGCCATCAGTCTCTAAAACCACCCGGCTACGCAAGTTATTGAGGAGCAGTGTTTGGTGGGTTTCAGCCAAACCCAGTTCCCAAGGCAATCCCGCATGCCGGATACTGGTTCGCGGTGAAGCTCCTGTTCCGCCATCATAACCACTGATCAGGATTAGATCAGCCCGGCCTTTGGCAACACCGGCGGCGATCGTCCCAACTCCAACTTCAGAAACCAATTTGACACTGATCCTCGCATTGCGATTGGCATTTTTCAAATCATGAATCAATTCGGCCAAATCTTCAATCGAATAGATATCATGGTGCGGTGGCGGCGAAATCAAGCCAACCCCAGGGGTGGAATGACGCACTCTGGCAACCCAAGGATAAACCTTACGTCCCGGTAGCTGACCCCCTTCACCCGGTTTTGCTCCCTGTGCCATTTTGATCTGAATCTCTTGCGCATTGACCAAATATTCACTAGTTACTCCAAATCTTCCTGAAGCGACCTGTTTGATTGCACTACATTTGGAATCCCCGTTAGCTTCAGGAATAAAGCGGCTGGGATCCTCGCCACCTTCACCGGTGTTGCTCTTGCCACCAATCCGGTTCATCGCGATCGCCAATGCCTCATGGGCTTCCTTACTGATTGAACCATACGACATCGCCCCGGTTTTAAACCGCCGGCAGATCGACTCTATCGACTCTACTTCGTCAATCGGAATCGGTTGTGGCGTAGTCTTAAATTTCAACAATCCGCGCAAGGTACACGCTTTTTGAGTTTGATTATTGATTAAATTGGAATATTCTTTATATAACTGATAATCATTATTCCAACATGCTTGTTGCAATTTGTGAATCGTCTCGGGATTGTAGAGATGATACTCACCATCTTTACGCCATTGATAGACACCACCGGTTTCCAAAACTCCGGTAGCAACCCGTTCATCAAAAGCAGCCGTATGACGCATCCCGGCTTCACGGGCAATCACATCCAGGCCAACCCCTTCAATTCGCGATGGAGTCCAAGTGAAATAATTATCAATCACGGACTGGTTCAGCCCAACTGCTTCGAAGATTTGAGCGCCCTGATAACTTTGGATTGTCGAAATCCCCATCTTGGATAAGACTTTAACAATTCCCTTCACTACCGCTTTAATATAATTCTTCTTGGCCTGATAAAATTCTTTAACGGTTAATAAGTCTTTCTTAATCAGGTCATCTAACGTTTCAAAGACTAAATACGGATTGATCGCTGAAGCGCCATAACCCAGTAACAACGCAAAATGATGTACTTCACGCGGTTCACCTGACTCAACAACCAGACTGACTTGGGTTCGTACCTGCTCTCTGATTAGGAAGTGATGTAAACCGGATACCGCCAGCAAGGCAGGAATCGCTGCCATCTCACTATTAATCTCACGGTCTGATAAAATGATGATATTGGCACCGGCCTTAATCTCTTGCAATGCATCGTTGCACAATTGGCTAAGCGCCTTCTTCAAACCGGCTCCGCCTTCTTTGGCGCAGAACAACATTGGTAACGTTACCGACTTAAATCCTTCTTGGTTAAGTTGCTCAATTCGATTCAAATCTTCATTAGATAAGATTGGTGTTTCCAGTTTTAACTGCCGGCAACTCTCCGGTTGCGGGTTGAGCAGATTACCCTCCGAACCGATGAAAATTTCGGTACCTGTTACAATCTCTTCACGAATTGCATCAATCGGCGGATTGGTAACCTGTGCAAACAATTGCTTGAAATAATCGTATAACAGTTGCGGCTTCTCTGAGAGTACCGCTAACGGAATATCGGTCCCCATCGCACCAATTGGCTCAACCGAGTCTTGGGCCATCGGGGTAATTACCATCCGTAAATCTTCATAAGTATAGCCAAAAGCCTTCTGACGTTGGATTAAAGTATTTTTTGGATTGGTCTTTAATACTTTCGATTCCGGCAGATCGTTAAGCGTTAATAAATACTGGTCCAGCCAGCTCTGATAAGGTTGCTCCTTTGCCAGTTTAGCTTTTAGTTCCTGATCGGAGATTATGCGTTGTGCTTTAGTATCGATCAGTAACATTCTTCCTGGTTGGAGACGTCCTTTTTCGACTACCATCTCCGGAGAAACATCAATCACTCCGACTTCTGAAGCTAAGATTACCAAATCATCTTTGGTAACATAGTAACGAGCCGGGCGTAATCCATTCCGATCTAAAACAGCACCGACAATCGATCCGTCGGAGAAAGCCATTGCAGCCGGCCCATCCCAGGGTTCCATTAAGCAACTGTGGTATTCATAAAATGCTCTCTTGTCAGGATCCATACTTTGATGTTTGGACCATGGTTCAGGTACCATCATCATCATCGCATGCGGGAGTGAACGCCCTGCCAACATCAGAAACTCCAGGCACTCGTCAAACATCGCCGAGTCACTGCCATCCTGGTTGATGATCGGGAATATTTTGGAGATATCATCACCAAATTTATCTGACTGAAACATTGATTCCCGGGCATACATCCAGTTCACGTTACCGCGTAAGGTATTGATCTCCCCATTATGAATCAGGTAACGGTTAGGATGGGCCCGTTCCCAGCTGGGGAATGTATTGGTACTAAACCGCGAATGGACCAAGGCTAATGCAGACTCCAAATCAGGATCCGTTAAATCCGGATAAAATTGCTCCAGTTGATCAGGGGTCAACATTCCTTTATAAACAATGGTTTTACTTGATAAGCTGGCAATATAAAACGATTCACCGCCGGGCATTTCAGAGTAACGAATCGCCTTTTCGGCCCGTTTCCGGATCACATAGAGTTTTCTTTCAAATCCAAGGTCATCTTTGATCTCCGGATTACGTTTAATAAATAACTGTCTAATATATGGTTTACAAGCCCGAGCAGATTCACCAAGCATCGAGTCATTAGTCGGAACGGTACGCCATCCCAGCAGTGTCTGACCCTCTTCATGGATAAAGCGGGCCAATAACTTCTCACATTCGGCTCTAAGTGAAGGTTCTTGTGGCATAAACACCATACCAACTGCATAAGTACCTGGATCGGGAAGTTCAAAACCGCTCAACCCGGCTGCTTTCTTTAAAAACCGATGTGGAATCTGGAGTAAGATCCCGGCGCCATCACCGGTATTAGCATCTGCCCCACGCGCACCACGATGATCAAGGTTCAAAAGGACAGTTAAACCTTGTTTTACAATCTGGTGCGACTGTAACCCTTTGATGTTCACTACGAAACCAATCCCGCATGCATCATGTTCATGCTGAGGATCATAAAGCCCCTGTTTCAAAGGTAAGCCTGTTTGTTTCATCTCTGTCTCAACCTTTCTAATTTAACCTTTACTATTATCATTATTTTGACAGTTTTCCGCATTGCGGAATTGTATTCCGTCTTTTTTAGATTGTAAAACTTTTAGAGGTTAATGTCAATATTATTTACAAAACTTAAATAATATTGCCACTAATATTACATATGCAACTCCGGATCTCATCCTAAAAAACAGTTGCTTTCCGGCAAACCATTTGACTTTTAATCAAACATTTATAACCTGTAGACATTATATTGTATACAGATTGCACTGCCCCGTCATCCCCTGTTCCTTCCGAACCAAATCCAAAGGCTAGTTTACAAATAACTGACATCAGAATGCAAATGTCATAAAAAAAGCGCTTACCATCAATAATAATTCTTGACTTTAAGTAACTTTGATCTATAATATAAAGAATGTTATTTTGGAGAAATGTTATTTGAAAGAGGGAAACTATGCACCACACAAAACTACTCGGTGAAGAGAAGATCTCAAAACTGCTGATCCGGTTTTCAGTACCAGCAATCATTGGAATGATGGTTAACGCACTTTATAATGTAGTTGACCGCGTTTTTATTGGCATGGGAGTAGGATCTAACGGTTTAGCAGCAGTCACAACTGTCTTTCCTATTATGATCATTAGCATGGCATTTTCAATGCTGATTGGGATCGGAACGAATACCTTACTCTCGATTAAATTAGGAGAACAGAGAAAAGATGAAGCCGAGGCCATAATGGGTAACGGTGTTACTTTGTTAGTACTGGTTTCATTTTTAATCACTGTTATTGGATTGGTCTTTATTAAACCATTACTGATCGCTTTTGGCGCCAAAGATGAACTCTTGTCGCATGCCACACAGTACCTTAAGATTATCCTTTGGGGTACTGCTTTTGTAACTGTAGGCTTTGGAATGAATAATTTCATCCGTGCTGAAGGCAATCCAAAAACCGCGATGTTATCGATGCTGATCGGCGCCGTCTTAAATACCATCCTTGACCCAATCTTCATCTTTACTTTTGGATGGGGGATCCGTGGAGCGGCCTATGCGACCATCATCTCACAGTTAGCAGTGATGATCTGGGTATTATATTACTTCCTAAGTGGTAGCAGTAAATTGAAGCTTCATTTTACTAATTTAAGGTTAAAGACCAAGATCGTTACCAAAATTATCGCTATCGGGTTAGCCCCATTTCTGATGCAATTAACCTCCAGTGCATTTAATGCCCTGCTGAATACCTCCTTATATAGATTCGGAGGTAAGATCGCTGTAGCGGGAATGGGCATTATTATGAGCTTATATACGCTAATTTTTATGCCGATTCTTGGGATCAGCCAAGGAGCCCAACCAATCATTGGTTACAATTATGGCGCCCACAAATACGACCGTGTTAAGAAGACATTGAAATTAGCTGTAATTGCCGCTACCTTAATTGCAACAGTCGCGTATATTCTGATCAAAATCTTCCCCGCTTACTTTATCGGGCTCTTCGGCAAACAGGAACAACAATTGTTCGACTTCTGCATTCAGGCAATCCGGATCTTCATGTTCTTCTTACCACTGATTGGATTGCAAATCGTAGGCGCAAACTATTTTCAGGCAGTTGGAAAACCGGTAAGGTCAATGACTCTAAGTTTATCACGCCAATTCTTGCTGATCATCCTGATCCTCATCTTGCCAAACTATTATCGGATAACCGGCATCATGTATTCCGGAGCAATCTCCGATGTGCTGGCAGCATTTATAACTGTAATCTCACTTTGGATCGAGCTCCTCCATCTTGATGATAAACATCAGGAAACTTTAGAGTTGGAATCGGCGTAGATTATTCAATTGATTTAAAGGCGTTGGACCATGTGGTACCAACGCCTTTTTGTTTCTTTTTTGGGAGAAACATAATTAATATAGTAAATTTATTCAAAAGTAAAAATTCCCAAAAACAAGGATCTCCTTTTATCACAGCGAAATAAATGAAGATGATTTAATATTACCAAGATTGGATAAAATCAATTTAAACGGAGAGCGAGCAGATGAAAAAGATGATTGGAATTGCTATTTTCATATTTGCTTTCATAATCTTACTGACCGGTGTGAGTAATGGTGTTTTTAAAGCAGATAAAACCAGCACGGATGTTGTAAAAAGTAACACTGAGTTCTCCTTTACTCTGTTTTCGTGGCTTAATGAAGAAGAACGTGAGCAAAATGTTTTTATTTCCCCATTTAGCATTGCGACCGCACTTTCTATGACTTTACAAGGCGCTGGAACCACAACCAAAGCTGATTTGATGAAATCTTTGAATTATAACGGCAGAGAGCTTCAAAAGATTAATGAAGGTTATCAGTACCTGCTTGATCATTTAAACAACACCGACAAACAGATTGTGCTTAACATCAGTAATTCGATCTGGATCAGAGAAGGAATGAAGATCAAACCGGATTTCCTTAAGGTAAACAAAGCGGTGTTTAAGGCATCCCTTGCCGAACTGGACTTCTCAAAAGAAACAGCAGTAAATGAGATCAATAAATGGATTGCGAAATCTACCAATAATAAAATTACAAAAATGATCGATCCACCGATACCTGCCGATGTTGTAATGTATCTGATCAATGCCATTTACTTTAAGGGTGAATGGACCGAGAAGTTTAACAAAGCAGACACGTTCAACTCCAAGTTTCATTCCGGCGGCGGAGCAACAAAAGCAGTAATGATGATGAGCAAAAAAGGCGAAATCGAATACGGAGCCAAAGATAGCTTTAAAGTAGTGAGACTCCCCTACGGAAAAGGCAAAACATCGATGTATTGTGTTTTACCTGCTGAAAACATTGCAATCAATGATTTTATCAAAACTCTTGATGCCGCTAAATGGGAAGAGATCAAGAACAGCGTTTCCAAGGTTAAAAATGTAATACTCAATTTGCCCAGATTTAAGATTGAATACGGGATTAAGAATTTAAACGACTCGCTTATTGCTTTGGGCATGGGAAAAGCTTTTTCCAGTGCAGCCGATTTTTCGGGAATAAGTGATGAAAAGCTCTGTATCAGCAAAGTACTTCACAAAGCCGTTATTGAAGTCAATGAAGCAGGAAGCGAAGCTGCCGGAGCTACCGTGGTTGAAATGACAAGAAATTCTGCACCTGACAGACATTCCTTTATTGCGAACAGACCATTTTTATTCTTCATCACTGATGATGTAACCGGCACAGTCCTCTTCATGGGGAAATTATATGATTGTCAAAAGTATTGAACCAAAAGATCCTTCAACATAAAAAGCTGTTGCAACAAATTGTTGCAACAGCTTTGCCATTCCTATCAAAACATCAAATCTTCTCCCGTTTTTCGAAGTAAGTGTGTAACAACTCATGAGCCTTTTCACCATAGGGTTTTCCTAAATACTCCCGGTAAAGTTGCAGCACTTCCTCATTTTCATGCGACTTCCGTTTAGCCTTATTACGATCTTCTTCATAAATTGCTTGTTGGCGTTTCTTAATAATCTCGATATCGCCATGGTGATAAGGTTGACCACCGCCACCGATACAGCCACCGGGACAAGCCATAATCTCGATCGCATGGTAATGTGACTTCCCATCACGGATATCTTCCAACAGTTTTCGTGCATTACCAAGCTCATGGGCGATTCCAATCTTCAACTCCATGTCTTTGATCTTAACGGTAGCTTCTCTGATTCCCTGTACTCCATGCATCTGGGCAAATTCAACCTCTTTTAATTCCTCACCAGTGATCCATTCGTAAGCAGTCCGGACTGCCGCCTCGATAACCCCGCCGGTTGTTCCAAAGATTACGGCAGCACCGGTGCTTTCCCCCATCATTTTGTCAAAATCACTCTCTGGAAGACTATTAAAATCGAGACCCAACTCGTTGATCATCGCTCCAAATTCACGGGTAGTGAGCACAATATCAACATTACTGTTCTCGTCTTTAGTAAGTTCGGGACGGGCAGCCTCAGCTTTCTTAGCAACACACGGCATTACTGAAACGACCACGATCTTACTGGGGTCAATCCCCATCTTCTCGGCATAATAGGTCTTGGCAATCGTACCAAACATTATTTGCGGGGATTTACAGGTTGATGGCACATCTAACAGATCAGGAAATTGATGTTCAATGAATTTAACCCAAGCCGGACAACAACTGGTCAGGATTGGTAACCGGCCTTGGTGTTCGAGCCGGTGTACTAACTCCGAGGCTTCCTCTAAGATAGTTAGATCCGCGGCAAAATCAGTGTCAAAAACCGCATCAAATCCCATCCGGCGTAAAGCCGTAACCATTTTGCCTGTAACAATCGAACCTGGTTCCATTCCAAATAATTCGCCGATGGCGACCCTTACTGCCGGAGCAGTTTGGACAATCACATGTTTATCAGGATCATTTAAGGCGGCCCAAACTTTACCGGTATGGTTGACTTCCGTCAATGCCGCTGTAGGACAGACCGCAACACATTGACCACAATAGGTACACGAAGACTCGGCAATCGGGATGTTGAAAGCTGGACCGACAAACGCATCAAATCCCCTGCTCACTGCCGACAAGATACCACAGGTTTGGACTTCATTGCACATCGTTTCACAACGCCGACACATGATACATTTGTTAGGGTTTTTGATAATCGCTTTGCTGGAGGTATCGTTTTCATAGTCCATCTTTTCGCCAACCCACTCAATCTCGCGGATCCCTAATTTATGAGCCAGCGCTTGCAGTTCACATTCCAGATTTTTCGGACAGGTAAAACACTCATTCGGGTGGTTTGACAACAGTAATTCAACTGCCATCCGCCGTGCTTGAATAACCCTAACGGTATCAGTCCTGACAACCATCCCATCAACGACAGTGGTCGAACAGGCAGGGGCCAATTGAGGGCGTCCTTGCACCTCAACCATACAGACACGACACGAAGCCACCTTATTAACCATTTTAAACTCTTTAAGATCGAGATGGCATAAAGTCGGAATCTGGATTCCGATCATTTTCGCGGCTTCTAGAAGAGTAGTTCCTTTCGCAACATGTATCACTTGATCATTAATTGTAACTTGAACTTGTTCATTCATCTGGTCCTCCACCTCCTAAGGTTTAATCACTGCACCAAATTTACAGACCTTACGACAGGCGCCGCATTTAATGCACTTTTGTTCATCAATCTGATGGGGCTTACCTGGTTGACCACTGATGCATTTCACTGGACAGACTTTGACACAGGCGGTACAACCAATACAAACTTTCGGGTCAATTTTAAACTTATTCAACCCCGTACATGAACCAGTCGCACAATATTTCGACTGAATATGTTCCAAATATTCATTCTTAAAGAATTTCAAAGTGCTCAACACCGGATTGGGAGCTGTTTGACCCAATCCACAGATTGAGGCATCTTTGATCATCTTTGCCAATCGTTCAATCTTATCAATATCCTCCATCTCAGCTGAACCATTAGTAATCTTCTCTAACAGTTCATAAAGGCGTTTGTTACCAATCCGGCATGGAGTACATTTACCGCACGATTCGTCTTGCGTAAATTCCAAATAAAATTTAGCGATGTTCACCATACAGTCGGTCTCATCCATAACAATCATTCCACCGGATCCCATAATTGAATCAATACTCTTTAATGTTTCATAATCAATCACGGTATCAAGGTAGTCCTCGGTAATAACTCCTCCCGAAGGCCCTCCTGTTTGAACTGCTTTAAATCTCCGATCATCTTTAATACCACCACCGATATTATAGATAATCTGCCTTAACGTCGTACCCATTGGTACTTCGATCAAACCTTCATTACGCACTTTACCTGCTAAGGCAAAAACCTTGGTCCCTTTACTGCGTTCGGTACCAATCTGCGAGAACCAGGAAGCTCCATTAAGAATAATTGGAGCAATATTCGCAAATGTTTCCACGTTATTCACACAGGTTGGTTGTCCCCAATAACCCCTCTCCGCGGGATAAGGTGGTTTGTTACGTGGTTCACCGCGCCGTCCCTCTGCCGAATTGATCAAGGCCGTCTCTTCACCACAAACAAATGCTCCCGCTCCTAACCGCAACTCAATTTTGAAATTAAAGTTACTCCCTAAGATCTTTTCACCTAAAAAACCATACTTGGTAGCATCAGCGATTGCTGCTTTAAGCCGTTTGATTGCCAGCGGATATTCAGCCCGAATATAGATAATACCTATCTCCGCTCCAATCGCATAACCACCGATCGCCATTGCTTCGATCACACTGTGGGGATCTCCTTCCAAAATGCTACGGTCCATAAACGCTCCCGGATCGCCCTCATCAGCATTACAAAAGATATATTTCACTCCATCAGTAGGGGTTTTGCGGGTCAACTCCCACTTCAGTCCGGTCGAAAATCCTCCGCCACCCCGTCCGCGTAAACCACTGGCTTTAACAGTTTCAATTACTGCTTCCGGAGACATCTCGGTCAAGACTTTACTCAATGCCTCATAACCACGGCACGCAATATATTCATCAATACTGTCCGGATTGATCAGGCCACAATTTCGCAAAGCAATTCGATACTGTTTTTTCGAAGATTTTACGTCCGCTTCTTCTCCCAAAACCCGTGCAAAATCCATCTCAACTGTAGTTACGTTCGGTGTCCGTTTTTCGGCCAGGGCAATCACCAATTCACGCCCTTGTTCGACCTTGACATTACCATAAAGCACCGGACTTTGACCCGGAATATTAACCTGGACCAGCGGTTCGGCATGACAATAACCAATACAACCAACTGGAACTACTTTTACTTGTTTCAGTTTCTGCCGCTCAATCTCTTTATTGATCGCTACAATTGTCTCCCCGGCACCGGCTGCTATCCCACAGGTGGCCATCCCAACCAGGATCTCCACCGTTTCACCCTGCACTTGACTGCTTGCTCTGGCACCAATTCCCTTACCTAACTGTTCACGATGCTCTCTCAATTTCGTAATTGAATCAAAGATCATTCTTGGCCACCTCCTTATTCCGGTACTCTTCAATAATTTTTTCAATCTCTTCAGGCGTTACCCGTCCATAAACCTTATCATCGATCATTACAACCGGCGCCAAGCTACAGGCACCAACACAACGCAGGTTACGCAAGCTAAATAAACCATCAGCAGTTGTTTCACCTTCTTTGATACCCAAAATCTCATGCAAACGTTGCAAAATCGCCGGAGCGCCCTTGACAAAACAAGCTGTTCCCATACAGACACTGATGTTGTGTAACCCAATTGGACTTAGCTTAAAGTTTGAATAGAAACTGACGACTCCAAAAACCTCGGCACCGGATATACCAAGCTTTTGTGCTATAAAGAGCAGCACTTCCCGCGGTAAAAAACCAAAGATCTCTTGAGCATGATAGAGAATGTCGATTAATGCTCCTTTGGTACTTGGTAAACTCTCGATGTATTGTTCTAGTTGTGTAAACTTCTCTGCGGGGATCTTTTTCAAACTCACTGTTTGCGCTCGGACACCTGCTTTCGCCATTTACAAACCTCCCTTTTTAATTATTACTATTACTATTTAAACTGAAGTTATCTTAAACGTTACAGTAATCTAATTTTAAAAAAATTTTAACATATATAATTAAATATAACATTTCAAAATCCTGCAAAATAATTATGGCAAGATTGACAAAAAGAAATAGATCAAAGCCACGATTATGTTTCCACCGTGGCAATACAATTTAAATAATATTCAAATTATCGTGATCTTAGACCAAAAATTTTATAGTTAATTATTTAACTCTCTAAAAACCAGAAAAAAATAAGGCCGGTATTACACCAGCCTATGACAGAAACCCATGGACTTATAACAAATTAAACGTCAATCAACTCATAAGTGAGCTTAAAGATCTCCTGATCACAGATATAATAATCAGCGCTACTGTTGATCAGAAGATAATCGCCTTGTCTCGCCTGGTAAACTCCCCAAACAGTCTCAAGCCGGATTGCTTCCGGCAACTGCAAAGCATCGACCACTGTTAATTCTGAAGGATAACAAATTTTAAAGGTCCGTAATTCCGCTTCAGTAATCAAATATTCCCGGGTATGAGATTTGATCAAAACCCCTGATTGACTGATACGGCCATCGGAGACACATTCGCGATTACCGTCGTAACAACGATAACGTTGCCGAAAATCTTCTTTCGTCAACGGCCAAAGCTCCCCTTTTACTCCGAAGATTATCATATCAGTTAATGTTGCGGTTGCTTCACCCTCTAATGTTTCCAAGCAGATCACTTCCCCAAAATACTCAGCAACATCCAGATAACGATAGAAGTTAAGTCTTTTCTTTGCTTTCAAACAACTACAGCGCTCAAAGATCATGTAAGGATTATCAATACCAACCACTAAAAACTTCTGCATTTACATTACTCCAGTATTAGCAACAACCTTCGTTAACTTGACCGACTACTGTTCTTACGGTTGTTGACTTCTGTAATTAAACTGGATCGGTTTTTACTCCATAAATTATCCATTTCTGTACTATAACCACAAATGATCCAGGGTAAATTCCGTTCAAAGTAATCAATCAGCTCATCAACCTGTTTTTCTGTTCGCAAATCAAATAGATGAACTGTCCCCAGAGTTGTATTAACAGCAAGCGAATAGGAATTTCCTGTTGGAATAAAGCCATAATAATGTTTGGTAGTATGTTTATAGACCCAGACAATTTGCTCCAACGGGACAAGGTCGATACTTAGCAATTTCTTCTGGACCAGCCAAGATTCAGTAATAATTATTCGTGCGGTCCTAAACTTCACTTTGTTTACAAGCTCTGCAGCAATACTTTCTTCCAAGTGCTCCATGTCTCCATATCGAGTAAGTCTTTTAACCAAACGGTTACTCTTTGGGACCGTAAGATTTATTATCTTCCATATTATAAAGAGTAGTGATAAAACCAGAGCGATTGCTCCAATTAACGGTGATGTTTCAAAGCCATAATCATCATAACAATGAATCATATACGGTAAAATTTTAGTACGGAGTTGAGCCTTGTCGATATCCTCATCAGCAAAACTGTCAATGATATCTTCTTTAGCAGTAAGCGACCTGACAATCCCTTTAAATGTTAAACCTGTCTTGTTTGCATTTTTCTTCACAAAACTAATCGGTACTAAAACGGTTACTAAGTTGTCCTCAATTGGCGCTAACAGAAATACCGCATCCGGCTTGTAATTTTTGAAAATAACCCAGTTGGTTATTATAATCTGATCAGCCATAAAACTGACCAGTTTTTCAGAATCACTGTCATATTTCCTTTGCAACTGTTCAACTGTTGTGATCTGTTCAAGTCCCTTATTAGTAAACCGTTTAAGATAAAAATCAAAATGATCACAGAATGCTGTTCCCATTATTCCAAGTACTATCAAAGCAATAACTAACTGCAAACAATTAACTCGCAACAACTGTTTTTTAATAAAACCAAACATCTCTTTCACTATCAACTACAACCAAGACAACTTAATTGTAGCTGACAACTTCCCCCTTGTTGATTATCATATAATACATCATCATTGTATCAGATTTCTCGCGATACCAAATACTTAATTTTACTATATATCCGTGTTAAGCAATCTTTTTTTAGGAGATCATCTTCTCCTCAACTGATCCCCAACAATCTCTTGACATTATTGGTAGTAATAGCCCCAGTTTTTTTCAAAATGCGATCTTCAAACTCTCACCATTCATTGCTACTCCTTCGGAACGGGTAATTTGCAGTTTTTGCTCCGGTCCCATTCCAATCGTTTCACCATCTTTTAGTTTAACATTATTCTGAATAACATAAGCTGCTATACTTGCCAACATATCATAAATTTGATACCCTTCCTGCTGCGACCTGATAATCTCAATTTCATCTTTTCCAAACTTATTAAGTCCGCTGGTAAAACCCGAGACACCATCTTCATCCTGATACAGGCCGATATAGACCCAGGTTAATATTGGCAATACTCCTTGATATATTCTTTGTGCTTCATGAATATAAAATTCCGGCGACAGAACTGTCGGAGATTGACAAACTCCGATGGCATTGTCCAACTTCAACAAGGAGCTGACCACTTTGGTATGCAACAATAAGCATTCAATTGCATCCGCAGTATGTAACGGATCTAAAATCGAGACGATCACATGCGCTTGATGTGAACTTGTAACTTCAACCGCTTCCCCCCAGGTATAATTATTCTCAGCATAAAGTACTGCCTCATTATTAGGAACAGGTGCAGGTATGAACATGCATGAAACACATAGCCAGTCAACTGTGAAAACAAGACAATCTTTATCAGGTGATTCAGCAGAAATGTCAATGTCCCAATCTTCAGTAAATTGACGTTTAAATGCATCCCAGTTAATATGTGTTGAATTAAGTAAAACATTTGAAACTTGGAACATATTTATCCTCCAGAATATTCAATAAATTAATTGTACTGCGTTCATGATGCCAAAAGCCGACGGATAACTTTACATCATTATTAATTTGATAAAAAACTGTCCTTACGATTATTGATTTCTGTAATAAAACCTGATCTATTCGAACTCCATAAGTCTTTCAATTCCTCATTGTAACCACAGATAATCCAGGGTAAATTCTGAACAAAGTAGACAATCAGTTGATCAACACTATTCTCATCCGGCAATGTTATCATATAGGTCTCGCCTCGATCAGTATACAAGCAGATCTGGTATGACTTCCCGGTAGGAATATAATTCTGATAATGCTGGGTCGTCTGTTTATGTACCCAAACAACATGGTTCAAAGGAACAACATTGATTCCGAGAAATACTTTGGCAATAAACCAGGATTCAGTAATTGTCACCGATGCAATCTTTAGTTTTATTTTCTGTTCTAATTCTTCATCAATACTCTGCCCTATTGTTTCCAAATCACCATATTTAGACAGTTTCAGTGCTAACTTGCTGGTGCCAGGTAAAAGAAGGTTAAGCACCTTCCAAAGAATATAACCCATTGGTAAAATTGAAATTATCAATGCTGATAACGGATGCGAATTAAAACCCAAATCTCCATAACAGTTAATCAAATAAGGAACTAAGCGTTTACTAAGTTCATTTTTATCAACATCTTCATCGTCAAAACTGTCGATAATGTTGCGCCATTCAGTTAAATGCCTAACAACACCTTTAAGAACCAATTCTTTATTCTCCGAATTTCGCTTCAAATAATTAATTGGCACCAGTGCTGCCACAAGTTTATCCTCAAGCGGAAATAAAACATAAACTGCTTGAGGTTTATCTTTTTTAAAGATCGCCCATTCTGTTACTAAATATTTATCAGTTTTAATCATCACAGGATCTTTAGGTTCTCGCTCAAATTCCGTCTGTAATTGGTCAATCGTTGTTAACTGTTCTAATCCAATACCGGTATACATTTTTTTTGAGAAACCAATAAACCCAAAATCATTACCGTTTAAAACAATAAGCACTACTACCGCAATTATTAACTGAAGACCATTCACTCGCAACAGTTGTTTTTTAATAAAATTACCCATCTTATCTGTTTTCAAACTAAAAGTAACAACTTAAAGTTTGAAGCCCTCCTTGTTATAATATTGTTATTAATAATATAATAATATCTTTTCTCCCGTTTGTCAATTGTTTCTTCTTAATTGTTAAATTTATGAAATATAAAAAACTGACTTTTTGATCTGCCCTTTATCTTTCTCAATCTTACGCCAGCCACTGTTATCATTCATCGTTATCCAGCGTCTTTCTTCCATTCGATAAAACCAGTCCTTATCCTGTTGATAGTATATTTGCAAGCCTTTGGCTTCCAGAATATTAATTATTTCATTACTATGAGCCCGAATCTCGTCAAAATCAGTAGTCGCTTTCTGACCCATCTCACTATAGAGTTCGTTCAATTCCAATAATAAAGTATTTAACTCTTTGGTGAGCGGTTTAACATTGAGTCCGACTTTTTTAGCCTCATTAATCATAATTGGATAACTGTGTGAAGGGTATTTTGAATTAAGTGTCTGGGCAATTGCTTCAACTTTCTCGGGATCGTCAATATGGTATGATAACAGTTCTTTACAGATCATAATCGACAACGAATCAGCCCGATCAACCGCCCCGATAACCAGCGGATGAATGTAGTTATAGAGGGATTCAAACGGATTTTTATCCCGCTCACTGGCTTCTTGTTTCCATAACTTTAAAACCCGTTTTAACTCATCCAGACTGACACTTACCCGATCATTATCACGATCAATCGGAGAAAGATCGTGTTCCAGCGAAGTATCAACCGCGCTTAAAAATGCCATCGGACCCATATGAATCTCATTGGCACCTAATACTAGCATTGTTGCCGCTGAAGCACATTCAATCGGTACTAAAGCAATAATTTCGTTAGTATACTGGCGTAACATATTCATAATCCGTAATGACGCTTGCCCGTGTCCACCCCGGGATTTAATAAATAAAAATAACTTCGATTGTTTCCCGATCTTTTCAATCAATTCGTAAAAAGCAATAACATCATTATGACAGATCTCGCCCCGCGGATTATTCCAATAGGTAATTAACGGTCCTCCAACTATCGACTCAATTGTACCTATTAACTCTTGCGTTTTATCAAACAGCACCGGTGGTTGTTTAATTTTAATTTGATTGTCTTTTACCAAATTGTCCACTCCTTTTTTCTTAACAATAACCACAAAACATTCGCAGTTAAAATTCCTTTTAGAAAAAATTCAATCAAGCAGTCACTTTTTCCTTTAATTAAATATTAAAGAAGCCCGGTAAAGGGCTTCTTTAAGTTTAAATATAGCGCTAGGATAGTCTAATGATTTTAATTGCAGCATTAACTTGGTTTTGTAGGCCTCCGATCTCTGTTTGAAGTGTAACCGCATTAAATGAAGTATGATTGCGAATAGTCAGTACTGCCGGTGCAGTTATTGAAATGATTACACTTCCAATATTACCAATATTAGCTGCTCCGATACTATAGATTGAACCAGGTACCAGTACATCGTTGAGGAAAAGTGCAAATTGATTGACACGATCAGCTTGAACGGAGAATGTTATTTCATAATCCCCGGTTTCATTGATGAAGATTTCTGTAGCACCAGGGGTATGAGCGATTCCTCCAACAATTAACCCGTTGGTACTGAAAGGTAGATCTGCTTCGACTGGTATTGAAACCTCATCTACATTATATATATATGCATATGTTGCTGGGAATCCGGGTCCAGTTGGTCCTATCGGTCCGGTTGCCCCCGTGGCTCCTGCTGGTCCGGTTGCCCCTGTAGCTCCTGCTGGTCCGGTTGCCCCTGTGGCTCCCGCTGGTCCGGTGGCTCCGGTTGCTCCTGCTGGTCCTGCCGGTCCGGTTGCCCCTGTAGCTCCTGCTGGTCCGGTTGCCCCTGTGGCTCCCGCTGGTCCGGTGGCTCCGGTTGCTCCTGCTGGTCCTGCTGGTCCGGTTGCCCCTGTGGCTCCCGCTGGTCCGGTTGCCCCTGTGGCTCCCGCTGGTCCGGTGGCTCCGGTTGCTCCTTTTGGTCCCGTAGGTCCGGTTGGCCCAGTCGGTCCAACAACACTGATAGGGAATTTTAAAAGGATCTGTTGAATTTGATTAATTAACAGTAAGATCGGAACAATAACATTGCATAAATCAGGGCAACTCAACAGTCTTGCAACAAGCTTATCGAAGAGTACTCCAAGGACATTAATTAAGCATAAAATATTCTCTTCTTTAAAACATCTCTTGAGTAATTTTAGATCTTCAATGATGAAGTCTCGAAAATCTCTCGATAATTTAGCGTCTTCGAGTAACTCTGCCAGTTCTTCAAGTAATTTTCTAAGGTTAGGAATTTTCGTGAATTCCTGTTCCATCGATCCCCACCTCCTTTTATGATAATTCATTTTACGAGGTATGATCGATAAATGAGATACTGCAGAAGACACTTTGATATCAAAAACTGAAAATTGTTATTAAAGACGATATAAAAAAAGCCGAGGCTTTAAACCTCGACCTAACAATTTATACTATTTTAATAGCAACTACATCTTTTAGCAGCATAACTTACTTTAGGATACAATTCAACATTTGTTACTACATCCAACTGGGTCCATTCTGACGCTTTGACTAATATATGAGCAACAATCTTTTGATGGAGACATCCAGGAATACATTGTTTCGCAGGTGTTAAGAGATAGTCGACCTCAATGTCAAGTAAGTGATTTTGAACCTCTGTAAAAGCATTTGGTTTAAATCCAGGAAGATCGACTGTCAGCATGAAAGGTATGTCTTCGGACAAAAATCTTAATCGATTTTCGGGATCAACATAAAATACTTCCTTCCGAATAATACCTTCTTTAACTATTTTATTATCAAATAAGCTATCACTGGATTTTAACAAGAATGCCTTAACTCTATCTATTTTGATTGCATTGATACAAGTAGAATTATCAAGTACCAATTGACCCACAGCTTCACCAACAACTTTTAAGACCTTAATCCGTTTAGTAGTAGTACAGAAGTGTTGACCATTGGATATTGAAGTATAGGCTTTCATTACATCACCTCCATCGGGTTTTACCCCTTGATGTATCTTATAATTTTATTTTGATCCGGGAACCTGCAAATTGAATAAAATTTACAGGGACTTCAGTTGATGTAATCTTTAATTCCATCTATCCCAACACAAGCACCTAAAAGACCTCCATGATTATTCATAAGTCGCCTGTCTTCTTTCTGTCTATTATCATTATAGTATAACTGGTAGACAGTAAAATAGGGTGATTTTTAATCACCCTGTAGACTGGAGGCTTTCATTTTTGATTTTCAATCGCTTTTCAAGCCATCTCCTCATCAATATTAAATTTCTTCATGATGAAGTAGTCAGTATGAGTTGGATAAAAGATCTTGGGAATTTTGATTCTGGAAACTCCAAAGTTCGATATGCGAAGAATTGCTTCTAAATTCGGCAAACTCTGAAACTCCGTTGCCAGGATCAGCCTTTCGGTCTTCTCTTGCTCGGAGATTCCCCTACTTCCTCCATATTTAGTCGGGGCAACCTGGCGCGACTCAACATTCTTAACAACCTGCCGTTCCCCGATTGCTTTACTGATAAATTCAGCTGTTTCAGGTTCATTGACTCTTAAAATAAAGTTGGTATTAAAGTTATTAAAAAATGTCTTGGCGTTACTGTGCCCATAAGTATCTTCAATTCGGCCAATATCCTGATTCGCACAGATAATACTTGCGCCTTTGGAAGCACCGACCGTCAGTAAATTAAGTAACGAATCTAAGCGGTACAACGAACCAATCTCATCCAGCACAAAGAAGATCCGCCGGTCTAACTTATCATGTAAGGAGAGCGTTTCACGAATAATTGTATCAATCGCAAAAGTCATCAATGGTTTGAAAATTTCGGAATAATTTACAATGTTCAGTAAGAAAAGATTCCCGGTCCGATTTTCGTCACGAATGTATTTCCGAAGCGAAAAAGTACCATCAATATCAACTAAATACCGGAAAAACTGGATTCGTTCCTGGACAATCGAGAGGATGGTACTTGCTTGGTTAGTTTCGCCTTTTTCAATATGTTTAAGGGCTGACTTCTCTCCCAACGGCAACTCTTCAAGACAAGCCTTCATATCATCCAGATTTAGCGAGAAGAAATCCCACAGATCACGATTGGTTGTCCGTCCTGTCCTTTTCAGGAAGATCAAACCCATCCGGAAAACATCACGGGCACAGTTATACCAATATTCGTCCCGGGTATCGGTAGCTGTATATAAGCTTTTGGCTACTGTATCAAAATCAGGATAGGATTCAATCTCATTAAAGATATTCCAACCAACAGAACGCGAATCATAAGGGTAGAAGATGATATCCCTGCTTGGATCATAATGTTTGCTAACAAACTCGCCCTTCAAATCATATAAAATAATTTTATCCCGAGTACCATAGTTAGCTGAACGTTCATTAATCTGTCTGATCATCTGGTTGAGTAAAACACCTTTTCCGGTACGGGTTGCGCCTAACACCAAAAAGTGGCTGGTTTCCATTTCAAACGGGATCATTGTTTCACCAATTATAATATTGGGAACAGTCCGTCCTTCCTGTTTTACTTTCTCCTTTAATTTTTCATTGAGCTTTTCAATTGGAATAAAATCAGTTCCCCGAATAAACTTCTCATTTGCTGAAGCGCGGGACTTTTTAACAAAATACAATACGTAAAACAAGCAAAGAAAGTAAGCAAAGAATGAATACCTAAGCGCCTCTCCAAACTTCACCTGCGTATTCGCAAAAGCATTATTTGTCCAGCGATCCATATAGTAACGATAACGTTTCCAAGAAACCCGCCGGGCGCCACGAAAAAATCGCACTTCATCCTGATTTAAGGCAACATAGGGAGTACCCAATTTAAGCGCCGCTTGGAGATTTAGTGAATATCTCAAAAACTGGTCTCCGGTTACCCGGACACCGGCAATTTCATTTGCTTGTAAGCTTTTAAATGATGGTACAAACAATATTAACAGCAATGCAAGTTGCAGTAACAGCCCCAAAAACAATGAAGTAAAAAACAATTTAAAATACATTTTGACATCAGCCAGAAACGTTTCATGGCTTTGGTACCCGCTCATCCTAATCCTCCCTCAAAACCACTAAAAACTAAATCTAATCCCGCTATTCTCATAATTTTCTTCATTTTCTTTACTCTCTTCATTCTCTTTATTCTCTTCATTTTCTTTATTCTCTTTAGGTTCTTTTTTCACTATAATTTCTTTTTTCTCTTTCTTCCAAATATCCAACGGATTAACATACTTCCCGTCGACCCAGTATTCCAAATGGAGATGGGGTCCGGTTGACACTCCGGTACTGCCCACAGTAGCAATAATCTCACCTGCTTTAACAACCTGTCCTACCACAACTTTCAATTCATTACAATGGCCATATAAAGTGTAGCGGTTATTGGCATGACGAAGAATCACAGCATTCCCATATCCGCCGCGTACATCCGCCCAAACTACATTACCATCAAATAATGCTACAATCGGCGTGCCTTGTTGAGCCGGAATATCAATCCCAGCGTGAAAATGCCATTTCTTCGATATCGGATGAATACGCCATCCAAACGGTGAAGAGACATAAAAAGCACTGCTTTTCAGTGGCACAATACTTAAAATCAACATCAACAACAATAAAATAACTAATCTCTTTTTCAACATGCAAAACCTCTGGTATTAAAAATTAATGTAATCTTACCATTTATATTATAACCTATCTAAATCTTAGTAATAAATCAAATTTTGAAATTAATAACATATCACTTTTAGAGAAGAAAAAAGCTCATTAAGAGCATCGTTTTAACTAACATATAAAAGTTATTTATCTGATGAAAAAAATACTTTAAAACCATTTGCTTAATAAAATTTTTAAATCATAACGTGATTAACTGTTTTAATCAAATATGACATTAACACTCTTTTAATATATCCCATTAATTGGCATAAATCAACATTAAATTACTATTTTTCACAGTTTAGCGATTTTAGATATTTGATTTAATTAACTCTTTTTTGAACTCTCTATTTGCTCCAGGAACACTCCAATTGGTGGAATATTAACAATATGATAACTCCCAACATTGGTTTCATTATAAACTTTAAGCACCAAGTTAAATTTTAAAGGTTCATCCAGAGGAATCCACCTACCAATTATCTCATTTCTGTAATTAATTCTTGGTAAATAAACAGTTCTGGAAATAGTTTGTCCGGGAGCAAAGATATTATCAGGGGTATTTAAGGTATTAGCATCAGCATATTTCATTCCATCCAGAAAAGGTACTCCCGAAAACTCCCCCACACTTATCGCTGATTCACACCAACGAATGATTCTCACTTTATTGGAAGTATTTTTGATACTTATATTAAACCCAATTACTTCAATTATCCACTTATTCGAAGAAAGCATTTTTGACTCTCGAAAGGCGAAATATCCACTAGCATCCTTAACGCCATCACTAGAATATATCCTATCTTTTACGTAACGTATACTATCGATATTGATAACAAGACCATTATTTAAAACTGTCTCTTGGGGAGTATCACCAACAAATCCAAAACAGCTATTCACATCCTTTACAACTGGAAGTTTAGTAGATTTGCTCTTTGCCAATGAAACCGGATGGGCTTCCCCCGATAAATTAGACACAAAGTTAAGCACTTTTTCTTTGCTTTTCGAAGTTTTCCGGTGTCATACTATTAATAGCAGAATGACGGCGGTTTCGATTATAATCAATCTCAATAAACTCAAAGATTTCACGTTTAGCTTGAGCTCTTGATAGATATATTTTACCGTTGATACATTCGGTTTTTAAAGTGCTAAAAAAGCTTTCCATTACAGCGTTATCCCAACAATTTCCTTTACGACTCATTGAACAAACTATATGATGCTTCTTTAATAATTTCTGATAAGCTTTACATGCGTATTGAACCCCACGATCGGAGTGATGGATCAGCCGTTTGAGAGGCCTACGCCGTTGAATAGCCATCTTTAATGCTGCAATTACTAGATCTGTAGTCATAGTCTTTGACATTGACCATCCGATGATTTTACGAGAATATAAATCCATAACGGCAGCTAGATATAACCATCCTTCAAAGGTTCTAATATATGTAATATCAGCAACCCAAACTCGATTTGGCATATCAACTTTAAACTGCCGGTTTAACAGGTTTGGAGCTACTGTATAATCATGTTTAGAATTTGTTGTTACTTTAAATTGCCGTTTATGCCGAGCACGTATTCCCAGTTCATGCATAAGCCGTTCTACTCGTTTCTTACTACACCGGATCCCCATATCTCGTAATTCGTCATGAATCCGGGGGCTACCATATCGTTTTTTATGCTTGATAAAAATGGCCAGGATCTTTTCTTTCAGTTTTTGGTCTTGCTTTTTTCGAGGACTTTCGCCTTGTTTACACCATTGATAATAACCGCTCCGCGAGACATTTAGGATATGGCACATCTTCACAATGCTATAGTGTTTATATTCTTTAGCAGTCTCGTGGATAACCCCATATTTCATTTCTGGGGTTTGGAGAAGATGGCCACCGCTTTTTTTAAGATATCACGCTCCATGGTGACGGTTAGAAGTTCTTCTTTGAGACGGCGGTTTTCTTCTTCTAAATCAGTTCCTGGTTGACGGTTGCCATGGCCTGGAAAGCTGTTAGCTCCGGCTTCACGAAGTTCTTTCTTCCAACGCCAAAGATTATTTTCCCGGATTCCCAAATCTTTGGCAATTTCTCTAACACTTTTACCACTGGTTTCAATAAGTAACACCGCTTGTTCTTTGAATTCTTTAGTATATCCCCGACGTTCTGTCATTGCACTCAGCTCCTTATTTTTAATTTTATCTCTTAACTGAGTGTCTGGCAAATCGGGGGAAGATCAGGAATCTCAAATGTTAGTAATAACATAAAAACCATGGTAACAATTATATATTTACTATTTTTATTCACTTATAACACCTCGCTATTCAACTTTAAAATCCTATCTTTTTCACAAAATCAATTTAATCGGGGGACATTTAACATGATTAATCGATACTTTCCCATATTGATCAAAAATTTTTAGTTGTAACTCAATTTTTATATCACCATATTCCATAATTGGTTCACCTACAATAAAATACTCCGGATAATCTTCATAGGTATATACCATAGAATCTGTCCAATAATCATAATAACTATTAACAACCCGTTTCTTCATAACATAATTAGTCCGCGGAATGTAGATAACTTTGGTAATAGTTTGTCCCGGTATAATCACAGTATCAGGGGTAACAGGCTTATTAGCATCTTCAAACTGTACTTCTCCTAATAAGGGGATTCTTACCAGATCATTCAGCTTAAAAAGCGATTCGCGCCAGCGGATTATCATTATTTTGTTAGTTTCATTTTTAAAACTAACCCGCATCCCTTTCACTGACAAATAACAATAATATTTGGTTGAAAGAAGCGTCGACTTTTTGTGTTGATAATTATAATGATATTCGGTTATTGGATTTCGAAAATACAATAAGATTCCATTGTTAAGTTTTAAAGCCTCATTGGGATCACAATAAAATGCAACTTTGGACATATATTTCTCAATTTCATCTCGAAGCACTTCAAATCTGACATTAGTATTCGCATTAGCAATAGGAATCTTATACGAGCAGATCATAATATTTACTAAAGCAACAATTACGAATATAGTCTTTTTAAATGTCATAAAATAACCCCTCCATTTAAATACGAAGAATCTACCCTTTTATTCACTTGCTCAAAAAATTACCTTTCAAAAATTCAAACACAATAAAATTCTGCTCGTTGTTGGTTTCACCAAACAATATACCACCGATTATTAATGCTCTTTAATCCGATAGGGACTTCATTTCTGATATATTTCAACTAACTGTCCATAATCTCTCATAAATATAGAAATTACAGTATTTTTTGCCAATTAATTGGCTATTAATAGAATCAATTCCTGCTTGATGCCAAAAGTTTAGCTTAATTTTAAACAACTTTTTTACAGATTAATTTTGTTTCATGAAAATTTACCCCTATCGCGCCTGGTCTTTTCCGACAACTTCCCATTAACGGGCAAAAAAGAATCGGTCCTTCTAAAAACCAATCCCTTCAAATAATAATTACATTTTACTATTTGTCATTAGCAGCGATCTATAATGTTTATTAATAATCAATAAATATCAAGATATTCAATAACAATACTTAGGACTTTATCCGCTCTATCAACAGTCACAATCAACTGTTCATCACCGATGGTATACTGCCACGTAATGCTAATTTCTTAATTTACCGAAAATCAAAGATTCCCTTGAGAAAATATTTAGCTTCATCCTTTTCAAAGAAAGCCCATACTCCTATTGGCTGCCCGTTTACTAACGACGCTTCTTTAATTATTAGGCCATCCTCCAGGACAATAACTTGCGGTGAATCGTCATCCACGGATGTATCCGAATTGATAATAGTAATAGAGGACATCAGCACCAAAAGCACCTTCATACACTGCCTTTATCCGTTGTGGTTTTCCTAAAATCTTTACAGCCTTATTCTTATCCATATCCAGCTTCACACCTAAAACTTTGGTGTCTGCAGGTGTAAATATTTGCTGGTTACCTAATATTTCAGTACCAAGCAACAGTTGAAAGACCAAACTTAAGAATAAAAATACCACAATTGTTTTTTTAACACTTTTAGCCATTTAAAACACCCCATTTAACATATTATTTATATCTTATTTTTTTAATTCCAAGACCCCCGTCGGATCAATGAGATCTTTTCTTCTCTGATAATTTCTTTTAGGAACATTTATATAAGATTTATTATTTTTATCAGAACTGAGTCAGTATTTTTTATTACTTATGACAATTTTTTAATTTCTTATTTATTCAAAGGTTTGTCCTCTAAAGGATTAAAATTGTCGAAAGCAATGGAAGTACTATAAATATAACCATTAACACAGTCAACATAAAATTCCGCTGCCGGACCATAACCAAATGCCACCTCAAAATAATAGTATTTAACATCATTAATTGTCTTATCATATTCAGGGTAAGCTGTTGCCTCTCCATTGTTGCCGTCCGGACTTTCGAGCCATTTCTCTAACAGCTCTTTGGCTTGTTCGCGGGTAAGTTGTGTATTTTTAGTCTCCGCAGCCCATACCGCCCTTTCATTTATCTGCGCAAAACTACTATTTTCTCTCCAGACCAAACAGACAATGGTAAGTAAACAAACAATACTAATCATAATCACTTTCGTAATTTTTGTTTTCATAATAATCCCCTCCAAAATTAATTATATTTTTCAAGCAGTTTAAGAGCTCTTTTAAGTTATCTTCTGACTCCACTGTTACCCAATTCTAATTTCTGTCAATTAATTAGCTATTAATGGAACTATTTCCTGCTAATCTTTACATCCTTTCCATCTTTAGGTACAATCAATTATGGTTACTACTCTTTTCCTAGGAGGAATCTGTTATGAAAAAGTTACGAATGTTACTATGTTTATTAATTGTTGTTTGTATTATTGCTTCATCAAGTATTACGTTCTCGGCTATGCCGAAAGGAAAGTTTCCAATTCAGATTATGTCTGATCGTGTTACTCCTAATCACATGGAATATGAGTTAATTAAGCGTCTTGAAAAAGCATTCAATAATTCACCAAACTTTCGTGTAACTAACATTGACGAAAATAGAATTATGTTAGGAATATTATTACAAGAATATAAACCAGGTATAGCTTCTAGTGATGTTTTTGCGACTGCTACTCCAATTTGTGTTTATTCTCTTATTTGGGTAGCTAAACCAAAGAATAAACATGCTAATATTATTTGGCATGATTTGGGTAGATTTCAAACCTATGAACAACTAATCCAATATGTCTTAGAAGAAGCTAATACAACTGTATCACGTATAAAAATTGAATTCCCATATATTTTTAATTAATTATATAATCTTAATGAACATCTTCATTTTTTATAGTTTTGTCATCCTTTTTAACATATTTATTTGCTACGTTTTTAGCTGATAGCGTATTATTATCATATTGGTATTCAGCATCCTGTTTTATACTATTACTATTACCTGGTACTGCTCCATATGATGATACTGCAGAAGCAGAATTTGGTTTTGGCTGAGTATTATTATCTTTCTGTGCCCCAACCCCAAACCCTTGCAATGTTTGTGGCGCTCTTGCCATTGCCATTATACTTCCCATCGCTGTTGAGGCATTGAAGGTCGATCCGCCACCTGACAGTAAGGTCATTGCCATATTTGGGCCGTGGATTGACAGAAATGCAACTGCTAAGCTGGGAAGTAATAAGTAGAGATAGTTCTCCAGGGTATGGGGTTTATCTTTAATTGTTGAAGGATCCGCTGCTGCTGCACGTTCCTTATTAGTTGCTTCGATATTTTTCTGATGTTGTTCCATCCCTTTTTCGATTTTGCTGG
>Ga0209204_1000175_pt1 | contig 75517 bp, 69 predicted proteins | sample AD_JPNMR2_MetaG_FD_184425 | JGI IMG/M metagenome (GOLD analysis project Ga0209204, IMG submission 184425) | Active sludge microbial communities of municipal wastewater-treating anaerobic digesters from Japan - AD_JPNMR2_MetaG (SPAdes) (version 2) | ecosystem: Engineered > Bioreactor > Anaerobic...
GGCTCTAAAAACGGGTTTTTCTTCTGCATTTATATCACAAATTGAAAATCATCTTATTTCACCACCCCTTGGAGCACTTATAAAAATATCACATGCCCTTAATCTAGAGATGGGAAGATTCTTTGGGCAAACAACAGAAGCACCATTTACCATTGTTCGCAGTAGTGAACGTCAGCTAACATCTCGTGTTGCATCAAAAGAAGGTGTACGTTATGGATATACGTATGAATCCCTTGCACCAGAAAAGGTTAACCGCCACATGGAGCCCTTTATTGTAACACTTGAACCTGTTACTGGTGGGCAGCCCTACAGTCACGAAGGCGAAGAATTCATCTATGTACTTGAAGGCCAGGTAAAAATACAGCTGGCTGATTACTCTGACATTTTATACCCTGGTGACTGTATTTATTATGATTCAATAGTACCACATAGAGTGGATACCGCAACTGATTCACCAGCAAAGATTCTTGCTGTCATATATAGTTAACAATGCAATTGAAAATAGTGTGGAATAATACTGATGCATTTATCTTCCAATGAAATATTAACATTACTGCTTTCAATCAGTATAATGCTGATTATTGCAAAAATTTTCAGTGAGCTATTTATACGTTTCAAAATGCCTGCTGTTATAGGACAGATTATTGCAGGAATTTTGCTTGGACCAACATGTACAGGCAGCATAGCACCTAATTTTTTTACATGGCTGTTTCCTTCAACCGGACTTTTAAAGGGCATTATTTTCTTAGGCTTAATATTTATCATGGTAAAAGTTGGCATTGAAGTGGAACTGTCATCAATTTACAAACAGGGTAGATCAATTACTGCCGTTAGTTTTTTTTCAATACTTATCCCGTTTGTTGCAGGTTTTATTGCATCGTGGTATATCCCAGCTTTTTCCGGCACTTATAAATCGTTACCAGCGTCAATTTTCTTTGCTATTGTCACATCTATTACTGCACTTCCGGTCATTGCCAAAATTCTACTGGATGTTAAAATTTTTCATTCAGACCTGGGAATGATTATTTTAACCTCAGCAATGGTTAACGATATTACCGGCTGGATTTTATTTTCATCATTAATTAAAACAGTTGAAACTGGTTCTATTGCAATAATCTCAATTATTACATCGTTGGGATTAACACTATTGATAACAATTATCATTTTAACAATTTTCCGCTATGTCCTTAATGAACTGCTTCCTATAGTTCAGGCACACACTGAATGGCCAGGTGGAGTCATAACTCTGGGATTAGTATTATCAATGTTTCTGGCATCATTAACCGAAGCCATTGGTATTCATGCTTTCCTGGGTGCATTCATGGGTGGCATTATATTGGGTGATTCCCCCCACCTCAACGCACATACCAAAGAGATTATCAATCAATTCATTGATAACTTTTTTTCACCGCTTTTCTTTGTCTCAATTGGTTTGGGCATTAATCTTATCACCCAGCTATCACTTATACAGGCATTCATGATTACACTGGTTGTATTTATTTCAAATATAATAGCAAGCCTGATTGCCGGGAAAATCAGCAACAATACATTCATAGATTCTTTAGCTATAGGCGTTGGAATGAGTACAAGCGGTACAATGGGTATTATTGTTGGAATATTTGCACTGCAGTATGGAATTATTAATACAACAACGTATTCTTCCATCGTTGTTATGGCTATTGCAACCTCACTGCTTGCAGGACCATTGTTAAAATTAATACTCAAACCCAAAGAAGAGGTTTCCCTGATTGAACTTTTAGACAACAATTTTATTCCTGAGTGCACATGCACCAATCGCAATGAACTGATACAACAGGTATCACAGCACATACAAAAGCGGTATGGATACGATGCAAACAAGGTTGCACATGCAATAATTGAACGGGAACAACTGATGAGTACCGGCATTGGTCAGTATGTTGCCATACCTCATGCCCGCATACCTGAGTGCAAAAAACCAGTCGTTATATGCGCAACACATCCACAGGGGCTGGATTTTGATGCCCCTGATGGCAAACCTGCAAAAGTAATTTTTATGATAATAACACCTCAACATGATAATGATGTGCAGATTTTCATAATATCAAAGATAGCACAGCTATGTTCAAATCCTAATGTTGTGTTACAAATACTGAATGCAAAAAATAATAATGAATTTGTTGCAATTCTCAAAACAACATCTCACATTATGGAAATGGAGGGTTATGGAACTGCATGACATAATTAAAAACGATGACGACAGGTTATTTATCATTTCACCTGAATGCTTTATTGTATTTACGGGTGATTCCACAGAAGATGAAAAGCCATTCATACGTATTGGTAACAGCCTGCTACTAACACCGCGAGTCATCCCCCTCATTGAAAATATCATTATTACTGATCTTATAACTGGAAATCCGGCCTGTGAACAGTATAACATTGATCCCCGTTATCTTTCGTCAAACCGGTATATTGGTAGCAAGCTTATTGTGAAGCGCTATTTAGAATTTCAAAAGCTTTTTGGTCTTGACCTCAATAACGCAACCATTGTCGACATTGAGCAGGACATACCACAACTTTCCAAAGAACAGATTATCTCCGACAGAGAAACATTCTTAGGGGTTTTTTATACCGATAGTAACTTTAAGATTCTCCACAATCAGAAAACAATGTTTGACTTAAAGGAAATACACCAGAAATATCCTGGCGATGTACTGGTCCACTCCAAACTATCAGAATATTCAAACAAATCACGGTATGCTGGTTGCGGTTTTGTTATAACTCGTGGAGCTACAATCTTTTATAAAAATAATTCTTTTAGTACTGTTGGTATTCCATCGCGCTATTACAGTACATTTGCACAACTCCAGGTTGACCCTGCAAATATTCGCGATGTTATAATCACAAACACCAACAGCATGCCACTTGTTCCACTGATAAAATGGAAAAATGCAGCTGGAGGGAGACTCAGGATTTTTTATGACAATGACGATGAAATCAAACTTTTACAAAAGCTTTTTAACCAGTGCACGTTGCATCATAAATCATCAAAAAATTTTGTGTGCGATAATCCCGAAGGCATAACCATACAGAACATTGCATCATCACATAACTGCATCATTACCATAAAAAATGTAAAACCTGCCACAAAAGATATTACCATTGTCTATATACATGACCCATCAGGCATCACTCAGGCCATAGAGACAGCTGCTAATCTGTATATTATTGACTATGAGATTTATAAAAAAGCAGCAATGCTTTGTGCAAGCCTTTCACCTGTTATTATTGTCGATAGTAACCGTCAGGGAGTTCCCATTAAAGATGTTACCTACTGCATTCCTTCGCATCAATATGATGTACGGTATTATCTTGATGAAAAGAAACTGTTATCTGACATGCTTTCTTGTTGCAGCAAGGAATTTGCACAAGCTATTTCCGAAGAAGATTTTGATGAAATAGAAAAACTTCTTACACAGGAACTATCGCCCCATATAGTGTACAACTGCATCCAAACACTGCGTGTTATACTCCACTCAACAACTAACCGCGACCTGTACAAACGTATTGAAAAAATACTGTATAAAATGCAAACACGCCCATTGCCCGATAGTTACCGGTACACGATTATGCTGCATAAATCATATGCATATATGACGTGCCAACCAGTGCAGGTACCTCAGGAATATCCATTTGAAGCCATTGAACAATTAGATGAGCCATCACGACCTGCACCACATACACTGCCTGATATATGTAATCGTATTATTGAAGACCGCAAACGATTAGAAATGCTATTAGACCTGTTCTATGCAAACAACACAGAAATTGCAAAAGAAGCTAAAAGCATTGAAAAAGCAATAAACAAACGGAAAAAAGAAATTACGCAAACACCAAAGCTAGATGTATCACTCATTACTAAAGAGAAGTTGAAAAAGCGTTTAACTGTACTGAAGAAAGCTGGGATTATTGTAGCTGGCATAGCTGTAGCTATACTCATTATGGTGGGAAGCTACCATGCGTTTATACTGTATCAGGAAAAGCAGGAGCGCGAGCGTCAGGCCCGCTATATTGAATACCTCAGTAAAAAATATGCTATCCATATCTCTGATAGGGATATCTTTTTCTATGCCAATGATGTTGCAGTAAAGAATGGCTACAGTCGTATAGATATTAAAAGCCTTAAAGAAAAGAATCCACACTGGATTTACCCTGGCAACAGATTTATTCTTTTAGATGGGGAAGTTGTCATCGTTAAACCAGGTGATACTCTGTGGGGAATATCAGAAAGAAAATTACTTTCACTCAATATTACCTTTTATACCTTACTGGATGAATTAGAGAAAAAAATTGATAAAGGTATTATTGATGAGCATCTGGCACAAAAAGCCATGAATGCAGCAATACATACTAAACACAGAGAAAGGGTTAAAGCATTACTACAGAAGATGAATGAATTAAAAGCTAAACAAAACAATACTTAAGGTCATGGTTACACTGCATGGAAGTTAAAGACCCTATAAACTATTACGTAGAGCCGGTTGAAATAGAAATATACCTGAAAAAAGCAGGTAAAGTCCGCACTATCATAAAAGACATGTATATTGAACTTATTGATCCGGAACCGCTGGATAATGATACCAGTAAAAAGATTTTTGATTATTTTAAAAGCCGCAATGAACCCATTGACGTAATAGAAATTACCAACATTTTCCCGGAATTGATATCTATAGTTTTTGAATCATACTATCACAATATTAATTTATATGAAAAGCTGAGCATGTATTTTAAAGCAGGTCTTTCTGGTAGCGCCGATTCATGGCGACTTGCATTATACTTTACAGAGCTATTAATGAAATTTGAGCCAACTATAGCATCGTCGCAGCATATAGGTGATTTTCAGACATATAATCTTAATTATTGTATCCGCAAACTCAATGCATTGGGTGAAAAATTTTTACTTGAAGATAGTACCGTTATGTACCTTATCAAACGGCGGAACAAAGCCTATGAAGGAAAACCTAAAGACAAGGAATTTGAAAAACTGGTTGAGCTATGGCAATTTAATGTCAAAGAACGTCCCTTTTAAAACGTATTTGACATTTATTTCAAAATCATTTACTATAGAAGCATATCGATAACGTGAATGTTGCGAGTGATGTTTTTATGAAAAATCCATTTTACATTATCTATGACCCTGCATATACAACCAGCTATGTAACTGCTTCAGTGGAAAAACCGGAACGCGTCCGACAAATAATGAAGGAATTGGGCGATAGTTACCCCATAATAAAACCCACAAGCTGCACTGATGAGGATATACTTCTCTGCCATTCTGAAGGCTTGCTTACCATGGAAAAACAGGATGACGTGCGCTTTACAGTAGCAAAGCTTGCTGCAGGTGGTGCAATTACCGCAGCTACCATGGCAATGGAAGGCAAACCCAGCTTTGCTGTTATACGGCCACCCGGACATCATGCCAACCCTGATCATAACTGGGGATTCTGTTATTTTAACAATATGGGTATTGCTATAAAACGCCTGTTAGCTGATTCTATCATTCAAAAAGCCATTATTCTTGATATTGACCTGCATTTTGGTGATGGTACTGATACCATTTTCAAATCCACTATTAATGTTCCTGTGTTAAATATACAGTCATCAAACCCTGTTGATTTTATCAATGAAACAAAAACACGACTGCAGCAGTGTGGCAGTGCTGATATACTGGGTATCAGTGCAGGATTTGACCAGTATATAAAAGATTGGGGAGCAAACCTTTCAACGCAGGACTATTTTACCATTGGCCAGATAGCTGGTAATCATGCAAGACATTACTGCAAAGGCCATATATTTGCCATTTTAGAAGGTGGTTACTATATCCCTGATTTAGGAAAAAATGTTATAGCTCTTATTGAAGGAATTTGTAATGGCCTTTATGACTGATAAGGCTTTATAAAGTATGCACCATAAAATTACAATTTCGCTTTTTATTAAATTTTTTCTGTATAATACCTTTGTATCAGGAACTATCTGCCTATTTCTTTTTATAAATAAAGCTATTAGTTTTACCATTTTCACTGTGATAAGCTTCTTTGTGATAAATATTGTTGCCGCATGTATTGCGGTTTCATTTATTGCAAAACCCTTTACAATGCTTTTGCGTTCAATCCAGTCACTGGTTAATGACAGGTACACATCTTCCAACCCTTGCTCAAAAGAACATCTGATCATGCTGACACAAGAACTTGAACAATTTAAAGCAAGGTCCGATTCATTGTTGCGTGAAAAGGACACCATAGTTAATGAACTGATTGAATCCAAAAAGCTATTAGAAAAATATTCCAATAACCTTGAAGAAATGGTTGAACAGCGCACCGAAATATTAAAGTGGCTTTCAATTACTGACCCGCTAACAGGGCTTTACAATAGAAGATATTTCATAGAACAGATTGAACTTGAATTTAAACGTTCCAAACGTTACAACCGCCACTTATCGCTTTTGATGCTTGATATTGATCACTTTAAATCAGTAAACGATAATTACGGCCATCAGGTTGGTGATATTGTTTTACGGAAGATATCGTCAATAATAATAAGCCAGCTTCGTGATTCAGACCTTGCCTTTCGGTATGGTGGTGAAGAATTTATGGTAATACTGCCTGAGACAAAAGCAGATGATGCTATCAATGTTGCAAAACGGATGAAACAGGAAATAATGGAAACGGAACACATCTACCGTAATCTTAATTTTAAAGTAACAGCAAGCATAGGCATTGTATCAATCAAGGATATGCTGGGCAAATTTGAAACGGTTGATGATATTATCAAAAAGGTGGATGATAATCTCTATAAGGCAAAAAATTCCGGCAGGAATACCATTATATATGAATGATTAAAATGTAAAGGACTGCCTTTCAGCTGCTGCAAACAGTTCAAGCGATAGCTCTTTTTTCTTCAGCACATTCCTATAATGAGTAACTATTGCATCCATTTCCCTGTCTTTGCGTAAAGGCTCATGATGAAATAAAAATAATGTTTTAACTTTTGCCTTAAGTGCCAGATTAATAACATGATGCGTTGTACTGTGGCCCCAACCGGTTTTCTTTGAATACTCAGCAGGAATATACTGTGCATCTGATACTAATACATCTGCACCTTTTACAAATTCAATAAGCTGCTCATTCATCTGTTTTGCAAATTCAATTACTTCCGGGTCATTATCCTTATACACATTATAATATGGCTCATTGTCGCCCAGATAAACAAAAATCTTATCTTTATATAGTACTTTATATCCATAACAGGTTACCGGATGATTGAGAAGGTGCGTGTAAACCTTAAAGTTACCGACTTCAAACTGGTTATTTTTTATTTCATAAAAATGAATACTGGCGCGTAATTCATCGGTGCGGACCGGGAAATAACTGTACTGCATCTGCCCGCGTATAATTTCCTCCAGGCTCTTTTCAAATGTTCCAGGACCATAGATATTAACCGTATTTCCTGGTATGTAGATAACAGGGAAAAAAGGAAAACCATTAATGTGGTCCCAGTGAGGATGAGAAATGCATAAATTGACAGTATAGTTTTTTGACAGATCCAGTGATTCGCCCAGTACCCTAAGCCCTGTCCCTGCATCAAATACTATCCAGTCACCTGCATCTGATCGTAAATCCAGGCAGGCAGTATTCCCTCCATATTTCATAGTATCAGGGCCGGGAACAGGTATAGAACCACGCACACCCCAGAATGTTACGGTCAGTTTACTCATTGCAAAAATAATTTAGCCTTTTGTATTTCATCATTCAGAGGAGCTAATGCCTCAAAAACTATCTCCTCGGATATCCCAAGCGTTTGCCATATAGCTTCATCAATAGCATCAATAACATAATTCCCACTGAATCCAACTTTCATGACCTTGGCAAACGTATCTGCTACATGAACAACCATGGAATAGATGGCTGAATCACCTTTTAAAACCGGTATATGGTGCCTTCCAACTGCATACAGAAGATTATTTTCAAAATTCCATTTCTTCCCTATTGCAATGCCTATCTCTTCATGTGTTAAACCCAGAAGATTTTTTTCAATATCAATAATCAATCCGCCCTGTGACTGCGACGTATCAATTATCTGTTTCATTTCATCCGGAAAAAAATTATTCATTAAAACTTTGCCTATATCATGGATAAGCCCGGCAATAAAAAATTCCTCCAGAAGTTTTTTTTCAATACCCAACCGCTGTGCAATAAGTTTGGATGCAACCGCCACCCCAATAGAATGTTTCCAGAATTCTTCAGGGTCCAGTATTCCCTTCTTCAATGCAATTTTTCCCATTAAGGCAGATGATAACGCAACATTCTTTATAGTGTTGATGCCCAGCATAACCACTGCCTGCTTTAATGACTTAATCTCCTGTGGAAGACCAAAATATGCAGAGTTAACCATACGTATAACTTTTGCAGTTAATACCGGGTCAAGCTGGATTACATCCGTCAAATGCTGTGCTGATGAGGTCACATCATTTGCCACAATTATTATTTTATGCACCACCGGAGATAATGGAGGCATTTTTTCTATTGAGTCTTTAACCTTGGCTACAATATTTTGAGCCATCAACCCACCTGCTATTACTATCTATTATTTCTTTCAGAAGAAAAACCAGTATATACTATCTGCAATAATAACAACCCAGAAAAGAACTGAAAAAACCAGTATGATACTATCTATAACTTTCTTCATGGTATTTTATTTCAAAACAATTTTCCCACGCATAACTCTAAAAAGCATCAAGTTGTCTCCTCTCTGGATTTCCAGTGTTACCACACTCCCAACCTTGCCACGCAATAAATTTTTTACAATATAATCATATTGCAAACCCTCAACCGGAACACCATCAACGGAAATAATAATGTCACCTTCTTTAAGCCCCGCCTGGTATCCGGTTCCACCTTCATACACACTGGCTATAACAAATGGTTTACTTTTACTGACCTTTTCAGTACCGGCAGGCACTTCAATTCCCAAACCACCAAATTCTTCTCCTGCGCAAGTTATAAGCAATATCCCAAGAATAGCAATAATGAATTTTTTCATAACTGTACCTCAGAATACTTATTACTTCTCAGTTTTGAAGCTAACTATCATCTCTACCATGATGGCAACATGATCGGATAAAATATTTATTGCCATCTCTTTATCGCCCAGTTCCACCAGTCGTGTATAAAGATCTGCAATCTCTTTCCGTAAGTTCTGGTCTAATGCAATAATCTCTTTTAGCTGTGGTGCGCTTGACCTTCCCTGAGAACGATTTAGTAATTCATTCATCATTCTCCTATGTATTGAATTGAGCAACTCAGAATTATCCATATAAAGCCATCCTGTACATTAATGATTTGATTCTGCCCTGAGCCTGCTTTAAATAGTATGCTACTTCTGCTTGTTATCTGTTTGGGGCTTTTCCTCAGGCAATTCCCCTTCAGGCTTTTTTTCTATAGCGTCAACAACTTTCATTTCACCGGCAAAAGCGTTAAGTGTTGAAGGGCTATAATAACGGGAGTAATTATCGTCATGATATCGCTTTAATTGCTCCACTGAAAAGCTACCTACCATGGATGATTTACTGGCAACTAAAAATTCTATAGTGGCCACTATGAGATTAAAATTAAAATCTTTCACATAATCACGAATTATTGGTTCAGCTTTCTCAAATTCTGCAGTTAAAAGATATTCCGCAACCCTTCGTTCATCCCTGAAACGCGCTCGTTTTTCTATACGCTTTTCGTACGTTTCTTCCTGTTTTGATGGCTGTGCATTCATAGCCACTATCTGAACATCATAATATTCTTTTTGCATCTCGTCAATTATTTCCTGCTCTGTTTTTGAAATAAATCTGACATAGAATACATTCCCCTTCTCGCGCTCTATCTCAAAAAGGTGATTATAGATTTTTTTCTTTGTTTCATCAGTTTGAGATTCAAACATGGCTAAAAAACCATACCTGCGGGCACGGCGGAGCACCTTTATGGCTTCAATATATTTATATATTTTATTTGAACATAATTTAGGGTTTGAAGCATCGGCAACAGTATGATGGGTCCGTGCAACCTCCCTGTCTCTGTATGCTAAGTTAAGATAAAGCCTTGCTTTTTTATTTTTGGATTTAATAACCTCAGGGGATATTGCATCCAAAAACTTCTTTGTTTCTTCTAAATATTCACGCACTACCTGTGAATACAGGTCAGCCTGCTTTTTTTGTGATTCATAAACATTGCGGAAAGCTCTATTGTAATCTGATTGCAAATATGCCACTTCTGCATTAAAATGTATCTGATAGATGTCTTTAAATGTTTCTTTATACTTCTCACCAAAATTTGATATTGGCACATCCATAAATTCAATAAATTCTTTATTTTCCTGGATAGCCCTGTCAGCGGTCAACTGGTCAGCAAAGCTGTTTGCAGAAATTGAACATATAAAGATAAAAATACTAAACAAGATAAAAAATCGCTTCATTGCACACCTTCATATATTTATTTTTCTACTTCAAATTCTCTTGTCCCCATAAGTTTGCCATCCAGCAACACTTTTAACTGATATTTCCCATTTCTTTTAAAATATTCCTGAGGTATATATGTGCTTAAATATTTAAAGTTTTTATCTACTTCAAAAGTAATCTGCTTATACTGTGTAAAAGAATTGTTTTCATAATAATCTATCACAACTGTAACCGTATTGCAGTCAAGAGACGGCTTGATAACTCTATCAATAAAAAAATATATCTTGTCCTTATCTATAAATTTTTGTACTGAAACCTGGTCATGTGATGTAATTTCCGCATTTGAAAGTATTAGATTAACTTTGCCGTAATCTTTAATATTAAAAATTAGCCATAATACAAAAATTATGATGAAAGCAACAATAACTATTTTTAACACAAAACTTTTTGTTATCTTGCCCGCCGTATTGCTTTTTACATCTTCACTGTTCATATGGCTATTGAAACCTCCATCCAAAATATGATATAGGACTCCTCATATAAAAATATCACCATATTATAGTATATAAGTCAACAACTTCAACTACATTTTATATATTTAATCAATTTTCTTATGAATTGCATTCCGCATGGATTCCACTAAATGGAAAAGCTCTGGACTTATGTATACCTGGTATTCATCCGGGTTATACAAATCTTTTAAAGATTCAGGGAGCGATTGCATGTTGGTCAGGCAATGATGCTGAATTTCCTGTATTGACGGCTTTTGATACACTAACGTTCCATTCTGAAAAATTGGTATATGCATGCATCGTGAAATAAGATCTTTATCAACAGTAAATCTATTTCCCTTTATATCATACACATCACCATCCAGTACAATCTCATCATTCTGGCAGATTATATCAAAACACATGGTATTATCAGCATTATAATACCTGTATACGTTTTTTCGTGAGGGAATAGTGCCTTTTGACATTTCATCCGACACTTTCATCTTTGGAATTAACGCTCCATTTTTTTCTATTGCAGCCATTTTATATACTCCTGAAAGGGCTGATTCGCCATAGCCGGTTGCAAGCCTGGTCCCTACTCCAAAGACATCGATGGGAGCCCCCTGTCGCACCAATTCATCAATTCGATATTCATCTAAGTCATTGGAAGCTACTATTTTTACATAACTAAGGCCTTCTTCATCCAGTAACTTTCGCACCTTTTTGCTCAAATCGGCAAGGTCACCGCTATCAAGCCTGATACCGGCAAGACGTTTTCCCTGTGCCAGAAGTTTTTTTGCAGCTGCTATCGCATTAACAATACCCGAGTGTACCGTATCATAGGTATCCACCAGCAATATTGAACTATCAGGGAATACATTTGTATAATTAGTAAATGCCTCAGCTTCACTATCATATGCCATGACAAAGCTATGTGCATGGGTGCCCTTCACCGGTATACCATACATTTTCCCGGCTAAAACATTTGATGTACCAATACACCCACCAATAAAGGAAGCCCTGCTTGCACTTAAACCCCCGTCAGGTCCCTGAGCTCGCCGCAAACCAAACTCAATCACCTGCCTGCCCTTTGCAGCATAGCATACCCGTGCTGCCTTTGTTGCAATAAGCGACTGAAAATTTATGCAGTTAAGCAATGCCGTCTCAATAAGCTGAGCCTGTCCTAATGGCGCTTCTACTCTGATTACTGGTTCCTCAGGGAAAACTACATCGCCTTCCTGAAATGAAAATATGCTGCCAGTAAAACGAAACGATTTGCAATAATCCAGGAAATCATCAGAAAAAATATGCAATGAATATAGATAATCAATGCTTTCCTTTGAGAATGAAAGGTTTTGTAGATAGTCAATAAGCTGCTCTAATCCGGCAAACACAACATAACCAGAATTAAATGGATTTTTTCTGAAGAACATATCAAAAATAGCATGGTTCTGTATTATGCCAGTTTTCATGTAGACCTGCATCATTGTCAATTCGTACAGGTCGGTCAGCAGTTCCATCCCTTTTATTGTATTCCTCATTGCTGTATTCCCCTAAGGAGATTTATAATAATATACATGTAAAATCAATCAAATAAAAAATTTTTATATTGACAATATTATTATCTATGTCATGGTATTGAATACAATATTTTTTCATTAAGGCGATAGTTATCAAGACTTATAGTAAAATATATATACATGCCGATAGTTACTATATATAAATATTTTTTGTGTGGAATAATGTATGGCTATAGAAAGCGAAAATAACAATCTTTTCAGTGACCATTTAATTATTATAAAAGGACGTTTCAAAGCCCTTTCAATGAATTTATATGGGCTTTTCATTATTATCTTTAATCAAGACAGGCGGATTGATACATACAATGTTGCTGTTTCAACATTTTCCAATATCTATGAAAATGAACCACATCTCCCATGGGACAAATATGAACAGGTAATCCTGGAATTAAAATGGAAAGGCAATTTTAACGCAAATTTAACCACTTCAATAATGGATAATTTTAAGGAAATTGCCAACGAGGATACCAAAACAAATCAGCTCTACGATTATGCCAACAATTATGATTATGATAGTATTGATACATATCTATTTGATACCATTAACAGGGTTATCCATGATAAAAACCTTGTACTGGAAACAAGCATTCAGGAAGTAACTGCCGAAGAATTTGCCCAGACAAAAGAAAAAAGGTACACACAACCCGAGGAAAAATCATCAACTGCTGAAGCTGAACTGGAAGAAGGCGCTGTTATATTGAATATACAGCCAATACTAGCACCAGTAAAAGGCAAACCTATCTATGAATTAAAAGTTGGTGATAAAATAATGACAAAAATAATACCCAATACCGATAGGGCAAATTATTTCATTGATCTATTGGGGTTACGTGTTGAGAATCATATAAAGCCAATAGCTACAGAAGTCATAGATATAAAATCTGATGGGAAAAATGAGCCCATTGAAATACTTACCCGTATTGGCCCTGGTATTTATGGCAAGTGTATTGAGGATGAACGTCAGGTTAAATTGCGCCTTTATGATCCCATCATTGATGGCCCCTTAACACAAAAATCAATACCAAAACAAACGCCAAAATCTCCAGTTGCTTCAACAACGTATGAAGATGCTGGTTTTTCAAAGTTAACCTATGTCATAATATCATTGTTTGTGCTTTTGCTAATCATTTTTGTTTTACTTATATATATAAGCTTTTAATTGACAAAATACGCTATACTTCCTCTAATTTCATTAAACCTTCAAGCCGATTAATACAACAGCAGCACACATTAATACAAAGGAGGCGGTATATGTTTTATCTGCTCCTGAGACTGCTGTATGAAGAAATGGCTGAAGGAAAAATTTCAAAAGAAGAATACTATGAAGCTGTTATACGAATAGCTTCAATACATGGAATAAAAAGGAACGGTATACGATAGTGGACAACCGCGAATATATTTTAAAAACGGCACATGATAATGATGTGAAGTTTATACGATTATGGTTTACGGACATCTTAGGGTTCTTAAAAAGTTTTGCTATAACCATTAACGAACTTGAGGATGCCCTGGATGAAGGAGTGCGTTTTGACGGCTCTACAATACATGGTTTTGTGCGTAAAACCGAAAAAGAAATGATAGCCATGCCCGATGTTGAAACATTTGAAATCTTACCATGGCGGCCAAAGAGCAATTCAGTGGCACGGATGTTCTGCTATATCTACAATCCCGACATGACCCCTTATGAATGTGATGTTCGGTACATACTGTATAAAAATCTTAAGAAAGCATCCGATAAGGGCTATTTATTCTATGTTGGTCCAGAAATTGAATTCTTCTTATTCAAAACTTCTGAATCACCCCAGCTACTTGACCGTGGCGGTTATTTTGACCTGACTCCTCTTGATATTGCAAGCGATATACGCCGCCAGATGGTACTAACACTGGAAGAAATGGGCATTGGCGTAAAATCATCCCATCATGAAGGCGCACCCAGTCAGCACGAGATCGATCTTCGGCATGATGATGCCCTGACCATAGCCGACAATATCATGACATTTAAAACGGCAACCAAGGAAATAGCACAGCAAAATAATATATATGCTTCATTCATGCCAAAACCACTGTCACAGTATAATGGCTGTGGCATGCATATACATCAGTCATTATTTAAAAATGAAGTAAATATTTTTTACGATAGTAATGATGAATTAATGCTTTCTGACATCGCAAAGCATTACATAGCAGGATTATTGAAACACGCGCCTGAATTTTTTGCGTTATCCAATCAATGGGTAAATTCATATAAACGTTTGAGTTACGGATTTGAAGCACCCATTGAACTGTCCTGGAGCATCAATAATCCATCATCACTTATCCGCATTACCACATCAAGAACTGATAAACCCAATTCAATCAGAGTTGAACTGAGAAGCCCCGACCCTGCATGCAATCCATATCTGCTGTTTTCAGCTATTCTTGCCGCAGGGCTTTCAGGCATTGAACACAATGACCCCCTGCCAAAACCTCATAATCTCAATGAAAAAAAATCAGGTTTTACCACAAAGTCATTACCATCTAACCTTTCTGATGCACTGAAACTATTTGAAAAAAGCAGTCTTATGAGGGAAGCACTTGGCGATACACTGATTGAATTATTTATAGAAAACAAGTTCTATGAGCTTGACCAGTACAATCGCCACATTACCGATTATGAAATTGATACCTATCTACCCATTTTATAGGGTTTCATGAAACCTGTAGTTGCTCTCATTGGTTGTGGCAGGATTGGATTCCTTCTGGAAAATGATCCTTTACGATATAAGCCATGTACCCATTATGGCGGTACACAAGCTGCTAAGCTTCCCATAACCCATGCCTGTGATATCAATGAAAAACGTTTGAACGCTTTTTCAAAGATTGCAGGGATCCCTCAATCAAACTGTTATACCGATTACCAGATGCTTATAGAACATGAAAAGCCCCAGTGTGTTATTATTGCATCCTGGACACATACCCACGCGCCAATTGGCATTGCTGCAGCACAGCATGGCGCAAAAGTTATTGTATGTGAAAAACCAGTTGCCAGTGACCTTGCACAGGCAAAAGCCTTCATTGACGCCTGCAACACATACAATACAACACTCATTGTTAACTATGAACGACGATATGATTACCGCTATAATTATGTAAAAAAACTTATTAGCAACAATAAAATTGGTTGTATATCATCGGTGCATGGCTTTGTCTTTACCCCGTCAAAAAAGCATCAGCCAGGATCTGGTGGCGGACCTCTTTTACACGACGGCACCCATTTAATTGATATTGTGCAGTATCTTTTTGGAAGCATAGCACAGGTTCAGGGATATACCACACGCTATTCACAGGATTCACTATATGAAGATTATGCGATAGCTCATTGTATTACCACCTCAGGCATCCATGTAACACTGGAAGCTGGCGGTTACCGTGATTACTTTATGTTTGAATTGCAGATATTTGGCACCAGGGGCAGGATAGTTATCGGTAATGGCTACCTGTACCTCTATACACCAAAGAAATCAAGATTTTATAAAGGACTCAATGACCTGATTGCATCTGAAGTTACACCAAAAGGCAAACCCGATTATTTTGTTAAACTGTATAAGGAAGCAAAACAGTGTTTACACAAACCAGTAAATGTTACCTCAAGCGGGTATGATGGGTATAAAGCTCTTGAAGTGATACAGGCTATCTATCTATCAGCAAACCATAATGGTGAAAAAATTATGCTGCCACTCAATGTAGAACTTCAATGAATAGTACTGAAATAACATTACTACCTGTTCCCAACTTAATTAAAAATTTATACTATACCCAGAACCCTTCTTCTTTAAGCTTCTTTTCCAGTGAACTATCGCCACCCTGTATATTTTGAATCATATAATAAACATACTTTGCAATAATATCAACTTCAACATTGACCATATCCCCAATTTTTTTATGAGCAAGCGTAGTATTGGCAATAGTTTCCGGAATACAGTAAAGCTCTATGGTGTCTTTTTTATCCACCACCGTCAGTGATATGCCATCAATGGCAATTGAGCCTTTGGGCACAATAAACTTACTGATGTTTTCCGGCACTGATAAGGAAATTGCAAGCCCCTCAGGCAATGCATGCAGTGAAACAATTTTTCCGGTTGCATCAACGTGTCCCTGCACCAGATGCCCACCCAGACGTCCCTGCGGCTGCATGGCTCGTTCCAGATTGACCTGTGTTCCAGTCTTAAACGAACCAAGTGTAGTTATGCCAAGTGTTACATCCGAAGCAAACACGGTAAAGTAATCTTTGCCAATTGCTGTCACAGTTTGACAAGTTCCGTCAATGGCAATGGAATCACCAACTTTAGTGCCTTCAATAACTGTGCGCGCATGTATGGAAATTAATTTCCCGTTTGCTGATTGCTTTACGGATTGTACCACGCCAATTTCTTCTATAATGCCGGTAAACATTTACACCGCCTCAAACTGATAACTTTCTTTATATCCTGATACAAGAATATCATGCCCTAAAAAAACACTGGTTACATCGTGAAGCAACATGGACTCTGTAATAAACTGCCTGCCTTTGCCTTCAATAACATTTTTCCCTTTACCAACTAACATTGGGCTGTAAAAGTACATGCACTGATCAAACTCACCTGAATCAAAAAATGATCCAGCAACACGTGCCCCTCCCTCCAGCACTGCGATCATTGAACCCTTTGTATGCAATATGTCAAGCAACTCATGGATCTGATCCACACTGCTATCTGATTGCAAAAACTGTAGTCTGCCACTATCAATAAGCTTAGCAATAATGGTATAATCCTCTCGCTTCACAAGCGCATCTTTTTCTTTGTGTGTTGTAAAAAAATAAGCATTGTCATCGCCAGCAAGTTTACTATTCTGCAATTTATCTGGCACTCCTATCACTATTTTTTTTAAATCATGAGTTACATCTGTTTTCCATGCTTCAAGAAGCCCGTTGATGAAGCTATTGGAATATCCCACCGCAGTATACTGTTTGGTTTTATAAAATTTTTCAGTTTCCTGTGAAAAATCAGTGTAGCGCACGGTAAGAGCTGGATTATCTTTTTCAACGGTAGCTTTACCAACTATGATGGTATCAGCACATGCACGCAGTCGGTGTACCAGAAGCCGTGAAACAGGTGAACTTATCCATTTTGAATCACCCATGGTTGTTGCCGTCCTGCCGTCAAGTGATATTGCTGCCTTATGAATAATGAATGGCCTGTGTCGCAAAATACTTTTTTTAAACGGCCGCAGTAAATCAATTGCCGGCTGTGAAAACTCACGTAAAAAGATAACCTCAATGCCTGCCTGCTGCAATGCTCTGACCCCTTTGCCAGCAACAGCAGGGTTTGGATCAAGTGCAGGAATAATTACTTTTGCAATACCAGATTTTATTATTGCATCAGTGCAGGGTGGGGTTTTACCCCAGTGACAGCATGGCTCAAGCGTCACATACATTGTAGCACCAGCAAGGTTTCCCGTTGCATTTTTCAGGGCAACAACCTCAGCATGATCCAGGCCACAGGCCTGCGTGGATCCCGTTGCCAGTATTGTATCATCCTTAACAATAACCGCTCCCACTGCAGGATTTGGCGACGTTACCCCTAACTTGCCAAACGCCAATTTCAGTGCCAGCGTCATATATTCATTGTGTTTTTGGCTTTCCATATCTGTTAAAAATAATGTCTCTATCCTGTGCAAATTTCAATTCTTCTTCCAGGTATGCATGTAACTCTTTCATAATCTGGTTGTTTGTTCTCTTTGCTGCCAGGTACCCACCCAGTATGCTGCCACCATAAAAAAATGTGCCGGCAGCACCGGTAACAAACGCAATGCCACTGTTGCCACTATCCACTGCAAAGTATGTAACCACAGCACATATACCGATAACTATCGCCGCTATTACGCCATTTTCTGTATTATCACTGTATATATAACCCGCTCCAGGAAGAATCCCCCACCCCAATGCAGCATAGGGGTTCTTTAACTTATCCCGTGTAACCCTGCTGTACTGGTATATACGTTGCAGATCAAACTCTTTTGCAAGAACAGTATAGGGCGATAGTTCATTGTAATTATCAACTGTCAACAATGAATATGCAAGCTTTCTTTTCAGTATCATTGCTTCATATTCCGGATTGACGTCTTTTTGCCATTGCACGTCCATCATCTGTGGTGGCAACAGCATACCGCTGAATGCACTGTCAAAGCTATAAATCCACACCGGCAGGTTTATTGGGGATTGATTTTTCACTTTTTCAAGAACTGAATGGTATTGTTTGCCCTGATAATGGCAATACAATGAAGCAATAAGAAAAGCATCATACGAATACAACGAAGGGAAGTAGTAGTATAAGCGCTGGTATTCCTGATATGCGCGGTAGTATTCCCTTTGTTCAACGAGTTGATTTGCAAACCCTGCTATAGCAGTATAACTATAGGGATTATCTAATCCTTGGGCAAAGACATTACAGCTTGCTACAATACACACTATCAGAATAATAATATGCCGCAACGGCATACGCTTACGCTTTTTTTAATGTCAGTTTTTCCCAGTATAACACAAACGGAGATGCTAAATACATAGATGAATACGTTCCTATAACTATACCAAACAACAGTACACTGGCAAATTCGTTAAGGCCTTCTCCACTAATCATATACAGGGCAAATACGGCAAACAATGTGGTAAGCGCAGTAAGCAGCGTTCTGGATATTGTCTGTGTGATAGATTTATCTATCACATCAATAAATGTTTGCTTGGTTTTAATCTGTAAATTTTCTCTCACACGGTCAAATATGATAATGGTATCGTTTACCGAGTATCCATAAATGGTAAGAATTGCGGCTACTATCGGTATATTAATCTCAATACCTGCAAATCCGCAGAAAAGAACTGATAGTATAACATCATGTACCAGTGCAACCATTGCACCAATGGAATACTTCAATTCAAACCGGAATGCTAAATATAACGTCATGATTATGATTGAAAGCGCAATCAGTTTCCCCGCCGATTTTTTAAGAAAATCACCAATTGCAGGACCCACAGTTTCTATACTCAATATTTCAACATTTTTAAAATTACTCTGAATAACAGCTTTCAGTTCTTTGGTGCTTTCTTCAACATTTTCGGCACGGCTGGCAAGTTTGGTGGAAATCAGATATTCATTATCCTCTTCTTTCCCCACCTGCTGAATCACTGCACTAATTTTATTCTGGGTCAAAACCTTACGTATTTGTGCGGTATCAACCCCCTGCTCAAACTTTACAGTAAGTTTAATACCACCAACAAAATCAATACCCCAGTTAAAACCACCATTGCGATAGGTCTGCAATGAAAATATCACAATCAATGTTATTGTAATTGCATAGGCAATAAATCTGTATCTTATAAAAGGAATTATCTTTTCCAAGGTGCCACTCCTTAAATACTTAATTTTTTCAGTGATCCACGTGTAGTTATTGTTTCAAAAATAAACTTTGTAATATACAGCGCAACAAACATAGAACTAATAATACCTATTGAAAGGGTTACTGCAAACCCTTTAATTGGACCGGTTCCAAATTGCGACAGCACAAATGCCGAAAGCAATGTGGTGATATTTGAGTCAAAGATGGTCCAGAAAGCTCTTTCAAAACCCTGAGCTACTGCTGCACGGGGTGTTTTGCCAGTTCGCAGTTCCTCCTTTATTCGTTCATAGATAATAACATTGGCATCTACTGCCATACCCATTGTTAAAATAAAACCAGCAATACCGGGAAGGGTTAGTGTAAATCCTAACCACGATAGTAACGCTAACATGAATATGCCATTAAGAAGCAAGCCTATATCGGCTATCAGTCCTGCAAATTTGTAATAAATGAGCATAAATAGCATTATACCTGCAATCCCAACAATGAACGCCTTTACACCGCTTTGAATTGAATCAATACCAAGTGTTGGGCCTACCGTTCGCTCTTCTATTATCTTTAAATCAACAGGTAATGCACCTTCTTTAATAATTCGTGCAAGTGCGGTTACTTCCTCATAGGTAAAATCACCCTGAATGATTGCCTGCCCGGTATTAATCTGCACCCTGATTGATGGTGCACTGCGGACTTTATCATCAATAACTATGGCAAGTTTTTTGCCGTGATTTTTTTCACTGGTAACTTCTGCAAATTTTGCAGCACCTTCCGGTGTGGTATTAAAATGAACTGCTAACTGCTGGTATTCATCAGGTGCAACCCACGCCTTGCTTATGTCATTGCCTGCCAGTGCAACCTTCTTTTCAAGGACTATTGGGTATGCCGGAAATAATTTGGCTGTTTGCGGATTGCGTTCATAATAATATAACAACTCTAAGGAATCAGGAAGTGCTATTGCAGTTTTAATTGTGTCGGCAAGCTTATTGAGTTCCAACTGATCCTCAGGCAACGGTTTGCCTGCAAAGTGCTCTTTTAGCCACTGATTGGCTTTCTGGGTATAGGTGTCATCAACCAGCCGGTACTCAACACGCCCGGTGGTGCCAATTGCTTTTTTTACACTTTCCGGATCTTTAACCCCGGGTAACTGAATCTCAATGGCATCGTTGCCCTTGGGCCGTATTGAAGGCTCGGCTACACCAAACTTGTCAACACGGTTACGAAGCAATTCCAGTGCCTGTTCGGTAATTTCGTTTTTTTCAGCATTAGTCAGTGGCTTGCCCGTTTTTTCTTCTATCTTGTGATAGTTTGCCTGCAACACCAGGTATGAGCCACCCTGCAAATCAAGACCTAAATTTATTTTTTTTGCAAGCAGCGCCTTTTCAGCCCAGTGTGGTAAAAGTTTGGCATCCACAACGCCAGGGTAGCGTTTTATTTCATTCATTACTGCTACATTAAGATTGTACCCTTCAACCAGTACTTCTTTATTATTAATCACAATTTTATACTTTGATTCAGGAAATCGCTGCTTTATCGTCTGTAAATCCTGTTCGGTAGATGTCTGGCTTAATACTATCTGCAGGGTATTTTCCCCAATGGTAGGCAAAATGAGCATAACAGCAAAACACACAATACAGATTATAAAAATAGCTTTATACAATAATCCCCGTGTCATGTACACCTCATGCATTATTATGTATTATTTTGGAAATCTGCGCAAAACGCTACCTGAAGTACTTCTGGTCCTCATCCTATAGAGGATAAAAACAAAAATAATGATCACTACTAAAATAATTTTTGCCACACGGTCAGATGCCTGTTTGCTAAGACCAAATAAACCCTTTTCCTCAGTATCTATATTCTGTTTTTCTTGTTCTATGTGTGCAAGTATCTGTTCATTATTTTCTTTAATGGTAATGCCAGGGATGCGGGAATATCTGAAAGCGCCGTCAGTAATACTGAGTAGCGACTTACTATCCACTTTCAATCCTTTTGGGGCATCAACTTTTTGCGTAACTTCAGTTTTTGGAGCATCAGCTTTTTGTGTAACTTCAGTTGTTGTAACGGTGGACTTTTTTTCTTCTGTTTTCATGGTATCTACTGATTTGGTCTGTTTCACCGTCTGTGATTCATCAACTGTTTCAGTTTTAGGTGTTTCTTTTTGAATCTGGGGCGATAGTTCCTGTACAGGAGTTTCGTTGCCCGGTGTATTCTCTGGTGACTGAACAGTAGTGGACGGTGTTTCCTGTGCGTACACATGCATCACTGTAGAGCACAGCACCACCATACACGCAACACACAATACCAGAAAAATATTTCGGCACTGTTTCATACTATTGTTCCTGTCAATACCATTTTATCATTAATACATCACGATAACTTTTGCTGAATAGCACTTTTGACAAAGTCCACCTTTACGCCTTCTGCAAGTTTCAGGGTAATGATATTTTCTTCAGGTTTAATATTTACCACCACGCCAATCATTCCGCTTGATGTCAGGACTTTATCGCCTTTTTTAAGCTGGTCTATCATCTTCATACGGTCTTTTTCCTTCTTTTGTGTTGGCCGTATCAAAAGAAGATAGAAAATCAATATCATCAAGACAAGCGGGACTATGCTTACCCATGGACTTGATGCCTGTTGTCCATTGGCTGCGTATGCTATCTCAAATGGAAACACGTTGTTACCTCACTTTTATGTTTTAGTTAATAGATTCACACAAAGCATGTTCAGACCCATAGAAAGCCTGATATGCTTTTACTCAATAAATACACAGATAAAATCACTGCAACCATTATGCAATGAATTGCAAATGTCAACACAATTTATGCAATATTTTTAATCAGGAAGTATTAATACCGGTGTACCAACCTGAATATACTGCTCTAATTCTATTATATCGTCATTATACATACGTATGCAACCGCTTGATGCCAGCTGCCCAATGGAATCCGGATCATTATTGCCATGAATTGCAATACCGCTACCTATTGATGGCACCTTCCCTTTATTTTGTGGCAACATGCCATTCTTTTTTGCTTCTTCATACCGAGCCAGGTCATCAGTATTTGGATATGAAATACGATAAAATCGTGGTCCATAGGCGTTATCGCCTAAATCAACATCAGGATGACCAAACTTATAGTGCCCATCCTTTGCCTTAAAATATACTTTATTCATTTCCAGCAGAGTTTTATAGGCACTTGTTTTTTTTGGAGCATCCATGCTTAAAATTTCAGTTATATGATATAGCCCCTCTGGCGTACGGTTGTCGTTTGCATACAGCTTTGGCTTTTTATCAGGATTTAATCCATATCCAATGTGGTATTTTGCAACAATACCCTCCCGGCTGACAACAAATAACATAAATAATTTTTTACTGATAACGATGCTGTAATTACCCTTATAATGTTTTAAAAGTTCCTGCCCTTTTTTCTGATAGTATCCATATTCACTACAGGAAAGAAGGAATACTAATACTATATTGATTACAGGTTTCAGGATATGCATACAAATAAAATACTCCTTTTGCATGGAATTATATGTAGATGTCATTACAAGTCCCAATACAATAGCACTCTGTCATTCTGAAGACGCCCTGACTTTATTGGGGCGGCCGAAGAATCTCGCCGTTTGACATACATCCATTGCAGTTGACCTGAGACTGCTTCGCTTCGCTCTCAGTGACGTACTACTGTCGTCATTGCAAGTCCCAACAAAGTTGAATTAAAACATCACCGTGCTGCAGGTGATTTCTGCAAGCGCAATGCTGCAAGCTCTTTAAGTATTTCACTGGTAATATCATACCCGTCTTTTGCATACACAACGGTGTCACCGCCACCAAGGACTATCTGGTATCCTTTACGTTTTGCTACAGTTGCTATCGCCTGCTGAATGTCCGTTAAAAAAATTTTTTTCTGCTTATCCATTTGATCTGCAATTGATTGAAGCTTTACTGCAAGGTCTTTTCTTTCGGCATCACTTACCGATGGGACATCAAGCTGTGCTTTCAACTCATTATAACGCTTTTGTAATGATAAAGCATCCGGCGATGTCTGAATCATATAATTATACAATATGGGTAACTGAACATACCTTATTGTAAGGCTGTCTTCCCTGTCAACTGTCTGGCATGACACTATCAGTAAACACAGTATAAATAAAACAAACCGTTTCATTATCAGAATCGCATATCTCCAATGCCAAATTGGAACTGGAAGCCACTCAATGGTTTAAAATAGCCTTCATCCCTGCCAACCCATGCTAATTTGCGCCCAAACCAGAATCTCAGCGGCATCATGGGTATCTGTATCTTAAACCCAAATCCATACGAATACTTGAAATACGACATATAGTCAATCTTATTTATATCCCTGATATCATAGAGCAATCCATTGGCTTTGTCTTCATTGATGATGTCCCTGGTTGATTGCTCAAGGCTCTTTTCCCAGAAACTATCGGTCCACACCGAACCAGCATCAAAGAAGAATACAAACCACAAGAACGTTGGATGGATGGGTATTCTAAATTCAGCACCATATAATATTCTGTGGAAAAGCCCATAACGCCAGGAATCGGGAAAATCAAAATCCAGGATTTCCCATCCACGCAATGTCTCAGGGCCGCCTATATACAGCCTGTCTTCCGATTCAAGCCAGGGATTTTTGTCAGGATTTTGCACATCATACATCTTATTTTTAAACCACGGCGGAGTTATAAATGTACCGTTAAACCGTAACTCAATAACGCATGGATGTGTTTTCAGGAAAGGCAGATGAAATGGCGAAAAATACCAGTACAGATCAGGTGAATACTGCACCCAGTGATCATCACCACGAATGATATAGCCACCAGTAAAGGATGCAGAAAACTCAGCCCGCCACCCACGTGTAGGATTAAGATAATTGTCTTTTGAATCACGGTATGCATACAGGGTTAATTTACGCTTTTCCTGTAACCCCTGAGCCTGTTCCAGAAAAACAGTATCGGTACTGTTACCGGATGCATTAATAACTTCCTTCATGGCATGGTACCACACAGAGCCTATGCCATAGTAATACCAGAATCTGTAATTTAACCCTATGGAATAACCATATTGCTGTGTTTGGTGTTTTGCTTTTTGATTGGAATTTGTAAAAATAGAGCTCTGTTCGATAGTTGATAGCATATAGAAAACAGAGAGATTAAGACCAATGGGCTTATCAAAAAGCCATGGTTCATTGAAGCCAAGCGTAATAGAATTTCGCAGTGGACCATACTCAAAGCGAAGTGAAACACGCTGACCATTGCCCATAAAGTTATTTTCAGCTACATCAGCAAAGATTGAAAAACCCGTCATGGAACCCCAGCCACCACCAAGTGATATTGTTCCTGATGGCTGTTCCACAACATCTACGATGAGGTTCATGTACCCTTCTTTTGAGCCAGGCCGAACATCAAAGTTAACTTCTTTGAAGAACCCTAAATTGTATACACGCTCCCGCGAAAGCTGCATCTTGTATGAGTTGAAAAGCTCACCTTCGTAGACAACCAGTTCGCGGCGAATAACCTTATCCTTGGTTTTTTGATTACCTTTGATGATGATATTTTCTATATACGCCTGAGAGCCTTCTTTAATATGGAAATGGGTAAAGACATACTTGCGTTTTTCTTTTTTTCCATTAACATCCACTTCTTTTTCGGTTATTTTGCGTTCGGGGATTATGCGGGCAAAGATATACCCTTTTGTTGCATAGGTAAAACTTATCATCTGGCGGTCTTTCTGATAAAGGGTGTCATTAAATGGATCGCCAATTCTGGTTTGTTCAAACTGTGAAGTAATGTCCTCAGTAGAAAATACCTCGTTGCCTGATACTTCATAGCCATCGAAGTAATATCGCTCACCCTCACGCAACTTTATTGTTATGTATATACCGCGCTTTTCCTGTGTTTCTGGATCTAACCACCGGTACTCCACAGTATCTTCAACAATGTCAGCATCCAGATACCCCAACTCACGGTAATACGCCAGTATTTTTGCTTTATCATCCTCATAGGTGGCTTTATTGAATTTTGCATCGGCAAAGAGGCCCTCCTCTTCGGTTTGCAACAACCCTTTTAATGTACTCAATGGAACGATAGTGTTGCCTACTATGGCTATTTTCTGTACTTTGATATCCTCCCCTTCATCCACAATAAATATGACATTGACTGCATTCTTTTCATCTTTTGCCTCTTCAATTTTGTATTTCACAATTGCATTGAACAGGCCTTCTGTTTCATATTTATTGCGGATTTTAATGAGGCCTGCCTCAACCTTATCTTTGCGGTATACATCCCCTTCCTTGATGGGCAATTCTTCTTTTAAGGTTGTTTCATTGACTTCTTCAACGCCTTTAAATATTATTTTATTAACTGCAGGGCGCTCAGTACATACAAAACGGACAGCAACGCCATCCTGATACTCTTCGGTTTCAACAATAATATTTTCAAACTTTCCGGTTTTAAATATTTTCTTTATATCTTCACGTATTTCCACCGCTCGCAGGGGATAGCCAACTTCAGTGGTCATAACATCCAGAAGGTCTTCTTCATCAACATCTAAAAGCCCGGAAAACTCTATCTTTTTAACTATCTTCCCTTCATATTTTGAGGGCTGTCCAAAACCACCGTTAAATAGCGCTACAATAACAATTACTGAAATAAAAATCCCTGCTTTCTTCATCCTGTCCAATTCCTTTATTCTTTTTTAACCACAGCATTTACCATTCACGGTACTGTTTAGTATATTTCATATGCAGTTTTCATTTGGGTTTAACAGTTGCCAGCGTAAACCGCGGTATGCCTGCCTGATTGAGCAGATCCATCACGGTTATGATAGTTTCATAATTTGCATCCCTATCACCGCGGATAATAACAACTTTGTCTTTAACCGATTCCTTTCTTTTCCTGAATTCCTGCAACAAATCCCCCAGTGGATATTTTACATCATTAACAAATACCTCATTTTTTTCATTTATACTGATAACCATAGTGGCATGCTGCATCTGCCCTGATTGAACTGCTTTGGGCAGGTGTACGGTAATGGACGATAGTGACCCAAAACTTGATGTCACCATAAAAAATGCTACCAGTAAAAATGTCATGTCAACCAGTGACGTTATATCAATTAAGGATCTGTACCCTAATTTACTTTTTACTTTTATTGTGGTTTTTAACCCATGATCCATATGCGATTTACTGCATCCCTTTTTTATCGCAGTACTGATATTATTGTTTCTGTTCAATTGAACATAATGGGAAGTCCAGCAGCGTATTTGCTACGTATTCAAGATCTTTATTAAACCGTTCAACACGGCTGACCAGATAATTATAAAAAATCCATGACGGTATTGCTACAAGCAAACCCAATGCTGTTGTGATAAGCGCTTCGGCAATACCATATGCCAGCAAATCCTGTGCCACACTGCCCACCTTTGATAAGGCACTGAATGATTTCATCATACCGGTAACAGTTCCAAGCAAGCCAAACATTGGGGCTATGGTGGCGATAGTTGCTATAATGCCTATATGCTTTTCAATAGCTTTTTGTGCTGCATATACCTCGCCTGCAATAAGTCCTTCGCGTTCCTTTTTTGTGCTGGCAAAAGTTATTGCATTGTGGATAAGCTCACTTATGGGGCCAGGCACCCTTTTGCACAACAGCAATGCCTGCTGGATATTGTTTGTGCTGCATTCTTTATATACACTGCTCATCAGCAGTGCATAATCGGCATTTATTCTACGGTAAAAAATTATTCGTTCAACGATTGCAGCAACAGCTATCACCGAACATAGCAATATTGGTAAAAGCATCACCCATGTTGGCACGGCATCAAATACGCCAATTAATGTACCACTGTGCATATTATTTCATCCTGTGATTATTTACTATGAACTATCGCCTATAATAATATCCGTATGCCAAACAAACCCTTGATCCCTGATTCCGGATAATTTTCGCGAAGATAATAGCGATTGTTATACAAATTTTCCACTCTAAAATATGCAAAAAAGCCTTCAAGCATTTTTCGCTGTAAATCCAGATACCCAACCACCCGCGATGGAAGTTTGGTATCATCAACGGGCGAAGTATATACTGAACTTGCAATATCATGGGAAAGATTAATTTTCCACTTTGTTCCATTATAGGTTATTGCAAAGGCTACCAGATGCTGTGGTCTGTAGGTTATATGTTCATCAGCATGATAATATGCATAGGTATACTGTGCATCAACATTGAGCACTTTGGGCACAATATTGAGTACCAGCATAACACTATTGGTAACAATCCATGACTCAATACCCTGAGCAGTCAACACATCGCCCGGAACAGTCACATAATTGTAAAAGTTATTACTGTGTTCAATTTGCGATACCACCTGCATTGTTATTAAGCTATTCATTTTATAATCAATCTTAGCATGAACTTTATGAACATGCGCCGGCTCAAGGTTATATATTGGTGCTATAAATTTCTGCTGTAAGTATAATTCTTCTGGTTTGAACGGCTGCATGAAGTAACTGTACTGTAATATGAAGCTGGAATTACTGAATCCCTTATAACTTGCTCCAATAATTGGCCCCAGCAACCAGTGATCATCCCTGTTAAAATCTGCATTAAGGCCAATCGTTACTCCAACATCCTTTGTTATATTAAAGTCATCAACTATCTCATTGTTACAAAAAAAATCATTTTCATATTGTTCGTATGAGTAGCCATAGAACGTAGATAAATATTTAAAACGGTTGGAAGCAGACCATATGTATTCACCCCCAATCTGACCGTGTCCCTGATATACGCGGCTTTTTTCGCCCTGCGTTGTTGTGCCAACCAGCCTGTGGTAATACTGTGCACCGCCTATGCCATAATACATTTCAAACGAAGGGCTGTACTTTACTATATTTTTCCAGTCAAGAATAACGTTGTCTTTTTCTTCACGGCTATATACGGGATTTTGTGCCATGCCGTATGAATCATTATGCACACTTATATCAAAAATTGATTTCCAGGTTTCTGAAGCAGTTACATTCCCGGTAAACCCAATACGATTCTGGTAGTAGCTTGTGTTTTTATATATTTCATCCTTGTATCCATAATCATTGGATTTTTTTAAATATGTCCGCAGTAAATATACAAATCCTTCCTGCTCCTGTGAAAGGTTAACTGTTGACAGCATATCGTTGTACTGACCATACACCACCTGCATATCTATATTCATGTTGCGATAGTTCTGGGCATCAGTACTCTGAGCATTACTTTCCTGAGCAAGGACTGGTTGCACCAGATAAAAGAAAAGTGCAATAATTATACATAATTTTTTTATAGTTACGTGATACCCCATACAACCCCATATATTTGTATATAGAAATATAGTTTTTATATACTGTAACATTACTTGTGATGAAGGTTGATTATTTATATGATGCGGTTTTAAGTCAATACAATTTAAGGAATTTGCTGAGGCTGTCCCAAAAGAGGTCGTTGAGTAAATTTTGCAAACATTATATCGTAATACACGCTCATTTAGATACAATTTTGCCACAAAAACTGGCACAATTACTCAATGAGCGTTGCAAAATTTGTATCGAAACGACTTTTGGGACATCCTCATAAATACTTATTCCCCGTACGGGTGGCGTATGATTTGCAGGCCAGAAGAATCATCCGCAATGAAGGCATAGCCACGGAAAACGGCAACGCCATAAGCATAACCAGGGGTATCACAACTTCCTACTTTTTCTGGGTCATCAGGGTTGGATATGTCTATTATCTGTAAACCATAAGTATAATCAGCTACATACGCATACGGCCAAACTACCGCTACATCGAATGCAGAACCATCGGTATTATAGTTTCCTGCAGGGAAAGGGTTTTCAGGGTCAGATATGCCTATTATCTGTAAACCTCCTTGAGCATCCGCTACATACGCATACGGCCAAACTACCGCTACACCCTCTGCATAACCAGGGTCAGGGGTATCATAGTTTCCTTCCCAGGTAGGGTTTTCAGGGTCAGATATGTCTATTATCTGTAAACCATTACCCCCATCAGCTACATACGCATAACTACCCACTACTGCTACATCTTGTGCATAAGTGTTATTAGGGATTTCATAACCTGCACGGGAAGGGTGTGCAGGGTCTGATATGTCTATTATCTGTAAACCATTACCCCCATCAGCTACATACGCATAACTACCCACTACCGCTACATCGAATGCAGAACCATCGGTATTATAGTTTCCTACAGGGTAAGGGTTTTCAGGGTCAGATATGTCTATTATCTGTAAACCATTACCCCCATCAGCTACATACGCATAATTACCCACTACCGCTACCCCATCTGCACTACCAGGGGTATCATAATTTCCTTTCAAGGAAGGACTGGGTAGGTTGGTTATTTCTATTATCTGTAAACCATTATTCCCATCAGCTACATACGCATAACTACCTACTATCGCTACGCCCAATGCTGTACCAAGGGTATTATAGTATCCTACAGGTAAAGGGCTGGCTGGGTTGGATATGTCTATTATATGTAAACCATTACCACCATCAGCTACATACGCATAACTACCCACTCCTGCTACACCTCGTGCATTACCATCGGTATTATAGCTTCCTGCAAAAGTTGGGTTAGCAGGATTGGTTATGTTTACTATCACTAAACCATTACCACCATCAGCTACATACGCATAAGTACCTACTATCGCTACGCCCAATGCTGTACCAAGGGTATTATAGTATCCTACAGGTAAAGGGCTGGCTGGGTTGGATATGTCTATTATATGTAAACCATAATCCCCATCAGCTACATACGCATAATTACCCACCACCGCAACGCCATAAGCATAACCATCTGTCTCACAGTTTCCTGCAAGGGAAGGGTTTAAAGGATCGTATATGTTTATTATCTGTAAACCATAAGCACCACAAGCTACATACGCATACGGCCAAACTACCGCTACACCCTTTTCAGAACCAGGGGGATTAAAACTTCCTTTTATTTCTGGGTTATCAGGGTCCAATATTTCTATTATCACTAAACCATAACTACCATCAGCTACATACGCATAATTACCCACTACCTCAACGTCTTGTGCATTAGGGTTAGTAGAGTATATATAGCTTTTTTCTATTATAGGGCTTGTAGGGTCGGATATGTCTATTATCACTAAACCATTACTACCATCAGCTACATACGCATAATTACCCACCACCGCAACGCCTAGGGCAGTACCATTGGTATCACAGCTTTTTGTCAATGTTAGATTTAATAATCTTGCTTTGAATTCCCAGCTTAGCCCCGATATCAATTCATTGCCGTATGTATCTTTAATGGATTTATTTATATCTACCGTATATAAACTTCCATTCAACAAATATTGCTTTGGTGTAAAATATGCTGTCTTTTTATCGCTTCCAACCCACATATAGCCACTAACTATTTCACCACGTTCATTTGTTACTTTGAAACTATTCTCATGAATGCTACCCTCATCCATCTCGCGGTTAAAGGTCACTATAATGGCTTGATGCTCTGGAACATTTATTTGCCCAATATAAGGTGTTACCGGATATGCAATTGGCCTGGTATCATCCTCAAACACCGTAACATACAGGGTAGGTGTTTCCACTCCATTATACAGGGGGTCAGAGCTTTCAAGCGGTGGCAGTATTACCCGGTGACCACGGGTTTCATTCACTAACATGTTATCGCTAACCGTTATCTCAACTTCCTGTTCCTGGTTATAGTTTTCTGGAGTAAACACAAGTGTTGTTGGATTAAATTGCAGTGTTTCCTCAATACCCGGAGTGGTGCAAAGCTGATCAGCTTTTGTAAGGTCAAGTACAACATCGGACTCCGGTGGAGCAGAAAGCTTTGCCTTAAAAATTCCAGGCTGCTCTGTACCACCAAGGGGATCAAATTCCGTAAAACTTATGATGGTGGTGCCTGTTACCAGAGCAAAGGTCTTCCCTTCTGCTCGCTTTTTTAATAGCTCAGTTTTATAATTTTCAATAAAACTATCGCTACAGGAAAGTATAATACAACATCCAAGTATTAAAAAAAATAGTTTTTTCATAATATTTTTCCTTGCCTATTGTGTTATTTCCCTTCCACAATCCACATATTATATCCTGCCCGCTCATCAGGATCGGCAGCTTTTTCTTTGGGGTTACTTTCTAAATATGCATAGCGCCGTGCATAACCGGGATTGTTTTTAAGCGCCTGCTGATATTCATCTTTTGCTTTATAAGGCTTTCCTGTTTCAAAGAGAGCACGTGCTAAGCTCAGACGATATTTGTGATTGTTTGGGTTAAGCTCAACTGCTTTCTGGTATAGTGGCAATGCCTTTGTATAATCCTTTTTCATCATGTAAACATTACCTAAGTTTACATACGCTGGGGCACGGTCAGGATATGTACTGACAGCTTTTTGAAAATAGCTGATAGCCTGATCAAGTATCCCATGTTTAGCATACAGTACTCCTAATTTATTGAGTGCATCATATTCATTTGCACTACCAAGTTGCGCTTTAAGCAACTGTACAGGTTCTTCAAAACCTTTTGTCTTTAGCTCATCCATATCTAAAGTATACAGCATATCAATCTTTTCCTGTGATGGGATTGAAATGGTGCTTCCTGTTCCAATATCTGCTGGGGGGAACTTATTCCATGCTACAGAAGTTTCAAGAATCCCAAATTTTCCTTGCATGCCACCATACTTTTTCATGTTTTTGGATCCCTCCTGCCAGGCAGCTAAAAATGATTTTCCCACCATGGTTACTTCCACAGGTATCCACACCGTACCATTTAATGTGTATATAAGGGAACTATCGGCTGATATATCAGTATAACTGTTTTCTGGTACTTCAGTATCAAACATCATGAAGATGTGACCAGGTACGGTTACGACTGCTGTCTTTATACCTAAATTTTCAAGCAACGCACAGTAAAGAACAGTTAAATCATCACAGTCACCGGCTTTTTTGCGTAATGTTTCTCGTGGGAACATAACAAAATCAATGGATGATGCATCCATTTTGCCGTAGCCTGTATTTGGGTCTGTAGCATAGGTAACACCCAACGCTCCAAGACTATCAAAAATAACCAGTGCCTCCTGCAGTTTTTTATTAAATCCGGGCAGCATCTTTTGCTTATACATAGAAACAGATTTCCTTACAAATGAAGAAACTGTTTCTTCCTGTGGCGTAATAAAGCTTCCTATGTATGCTGTATTGTTCCATGTGAGATAGTTCTTGGAATGAACCGTCACATTCTTTTTCTCAATGTATGAGAATACGCCTTTTGATGATGTGTAGAAGGTACGCAATTTCACTGGTAGTTCACGAGTTCCAGTCACATCTAAAATTTTCTGGTTAATTGACAAAGGAAGATCTAACTCTACACTTTTCCCTGGCTCAAGAATATTAACCGTTTCAGAGTTTGTGGGACCACTTGCAATATCCTCAATGGCAGTTTCTACGCGGATATCCCGGAGTGTTTCTTTACTGTAGTTTGTCACTTTCACACTGCCTATATATTCAGACTGGTACAGTGCATACCGTGCACCCCAGATAGGCTTAAGCTGTATATCAGTAAGCCTTACCAGTGATTCTTTTATATCCACAATATTGCGTGCTGCAAAAACACTCAGGTGCATGATTGCTGAACCCGTAAATTGGGCAACATATAGCTTCTTTTCTGAAAGCTCACTTACACTATAGCTTGCTCCAAGACGTAAGCTGACATACTCAAAGGGAGCTACTATTATTCCTGCGGTGCCAATGCCCAGTGGCTTCCAGGTTGATGACGAAACACCACTCTGGTCAAAGTTAAAGCGCATATACGCCATTCCACCCTGAACGCTTATATAAGGTTTCAGCCATGGGGTAATGGTAAACATATACCCCGGTCCAGCAGATAAAGTGTATGTCTGCAAAGTGGAGTTAGTGCTATTCTTCATAGAATAAATGGCAACAAGAGCGGTTGCATCCAGGAAAACATTGCGCCATTTTGTATCAGCCATGGCTGAAAGCCCAAAACCGCTACCCTGGTTGAATATATCTGCATAATATCCAGATGGAAGAAAATATCCTCCAAATAATCCCAATGAAAAGATTTCAAGAGGATCAGCAGCATACAGTATACAGGGAAAAGTAACGGCCAGAATAATTATTCCCAGTACAATCTTTTTCATGGCTCACCTCTCAATAACTTTTTCAATGAGCGGGGAGTCTTTATAATACTTTTTCATTTTTTTCAGGTATAAGTGCCCTTCATCAGAGCGGTTTGTAAAAAATGCACTTTGAGCCAATATGTAATACCCTGTTTCACTGATCTCATTTTCAGGAATAGTAACAGCGGCAGCATTCATATGCTCCCAGGCTAAATCAAACCGCCCCTGTTCAAAATATATTGCTGCAAGTATTTTGTTACTTTCACTTTTAATGATGTTTTTTGCACTCCCAGCAATAATCTGCTTCAATACAGGAATTACTTTTTCTGCTTTGTTCATACCTTTTGAATAGTACGTGGATGCCGCATTGAGGAAAACCCCATCCATATCCGATGCATTTTTAGTCATACTGATAACCCTGTCATACTGCTTTTCACCAAAAAGCATCCATTCAGTAGCACGGTCATTCTTCATGGTTGATTCTTCGTTAACAGTGTCCCATTCCAGTTCAACGTTTCCTTCTTCTGCACCACGTACAGCAGCAGTTGTTACAATTCCAGTAGTATGTTTTTCTTTACGGATTTTGTCCCATACTGTTAGGTTTTTGTTTTGTTTTGTTGGAGCCAATGATACAACGGTAATCTTTTGTTGGGGCTGTATGCTGGTAACAATACCACTCACTGTATCAAAGATATGAGCCTGTGAACGTTTGCCGGTGATAATGACAGCGTTGGGAGGTAAAACCATTCCAATTTCAGGTTCCACATTTTTCCCATTGACCTCAATCTTAACATCGCCAATAAAAAAATTCAAACGTTGCTCTGCATGAAGTAATGTAAAGGGAAAAAACAAAATTAAAAAAAGGAAGAAGAATCTGATTTTCATTATTAAAGACCCCCACGTAAATATGAGGGGACTCTAAAAACTCTCTGTATATGAGGCGGGTGCTACACTATGATAAAATAAATTGTTTAATTAAATGAATATTAGTTTTAAAAATCTCTTAAGCTATAAAAACAGCTTCTAAAGCCCCCTAGCTATCTGGAATATAATATACTATAAAAAATTAGTCAAGAAATAATTATTGTCTATTTAAAAGTTTTTTCTGCTATGAGCTGCATGGCGTCATCATACGCCACCATCGTCTTCCACCCTAGTTCAGCTTGCGTCAATGTAGTATCAACATCATTGTCCCTGCCCATCACTGCCACTGCAAGCCGTGTTAACGGCGAACGGATATGCAAAAGATTACACAGGCTTTCAAGTACAGTTGCTGAATACCATGCAACACCAAAAGGTATATTGCCCTGTGGGCTTTTGCCTATATATTTTCCAAGATCAGTTATATATTGCTTCCAGGTGACATCCCAGTTATCCCTGAAATGATACGTTTTCCCTTTTGCTATCTCCATAGTTCCTGCACGTATAATTCCATCCACAAGATTTTCCACACACACAAGACTGGCGCTGTATTGTCCTCCATCAATTAAAGGTACTCCTGTCACAGACTGAAACCGTGCAACAATATCGCGCACCCACACACTCCCTGGTCCGGTGACGTTTGCCGGACGCACAATGGTGCAGGCAAATTCTTTATTTGTATGGTATTGTCGCACCATAATTTCAGTATCAGCTTTTGCATCATTATAGGGAATGCCTGATTTTTGCGGTAGATCTGTTTCTTTTTTGCCCTTTAAATGTTTCCCCAATCCCAGTGCAGCTATTGACGATAGATATACAAAACGCTGTATTTTATTTTTTGACTCTTCTAAAAGATTACGTGTAGCATGATAGATAGCCCTGTAAAACTGTTGTTTTGTACCCCAATCAGTTACCCGTGCAGCACAATGATATACCGTATCAATATTTTTGCATATGCCATCTAAACTGTTTCTATCAGTTAAATCGCCGTAAACCACTTCAACACCAACGTCCTTTAGCCACTGGCTATCCTCCCCAGGCAGCACCAGTGCACGAACACAATAGCCCTGTGAAAGCAGTTTTTTTACAATAGCTGAACCAATAAAACCAGTTGCGCCGGTTACTAAAGTTTTCATTGCTATTTCAGTGGTACCAGTTTCATTGAATACACTATCTCCTCCTTGCCGACAGTATAATACTTGTGCTCTCGCCAGGCATCTACCATATCTGTATTGTGCTTACTCATAAAGTGTTCATTTTCACCGGTGATGAGCATCATGTAGCCAGAAGGCTGTGGATTGAAAGTTGGCCAGGCTCCAGTTAAGCATCATTCCAACACAAATGGAATCAGCTATCTCCCACTTTTCTTTTTTCATGCCTAAAAGTTTCATGTACACATTGGTGCCATGAGTATCAAGGTAATGGTTAACACCATCCACGTAACGCTGGTATAATTTTTTATAATAGGGCGATAGTTTCTGTGCATAAGCTTTTGCCCTTTCATAAAAGCCAACCCCTCGCAAAAAGTAATCCTTGCTCAGTGCATCCGCTCCTGCAAACTCACTTATTCGTCCCTGAGCAATTCGCCGCGTAAACTCCATCTGAAACAACCTGTCCTGTGCATTGACAAAGCCCCATGCAAAGAAAAGGTCTTCCATATTCTGAGCGGTGATAGTTGGCACAGCAAAGCTGTTTCTTTCTATTGTTACTGGTGCCGAAAGCCCTAGTGCATTAATATTGGTGGAGTAATCAGGCAATCCAGTTCGTAAGAACAGGTAAACTGCAATAATACCTATAAGTACAATGGCCAGTATCGTTATAATAATCTTTTTCATGGCAAACCCCCGTAATAACGTTCTCTATTTAATTCACTGATAGATGAGCAGTACAAAAAGATATAATATATTATTAATATGCTGGAATAATAGGATTGTCAAATACTTTGTTTAAAATACATAGGAGACGTGCGCCACCATTTTGTAAGAATTATTATCTAACCTCCAAAAACAAGAGGAACAACTTTTATGGTATCTCCATCATGAAGCTTTACATTCCTGTTCAAGCGCTTCCCATTTCTAAAAAAAGCTATCTGAAGGCCTTTTTTTATTTTTATCTTTTTTGCTAAATCTTCAACCCGTGCATCGCAATCTAAAGTTACTGTATGCTTAAACAGTTCTTTACGCAAAACACCAGCACCTTCAACAGTAATTCCTATTTTCTCTTTTTCCATACTATTGCGGCTTCCTGTTCAAGCCCATATTTGTGTAACGTATCAACTGTTGCTACTCCTTCAACATTATCCATATTCATAAGTTCATAAAAACGCTGAATCATGCTATCAAAATTAATCATAATTCCCTGTGGTTCACCATCACGTGCAGGTTCCAGCATTCGTTCTGTCAACGCATCATCACAAGCCCTCAAACCAAATCTGTGATTGATGAGCCGTTTTAAATGATATATACGCCATCCTGCATCAAGCGCATCCTGTAATGAATAATGATACCCTGAAACAGCATTCAGTATACCAACCATTTCAGCAAATGTTAGCGAACGGTCTGCATACTGACAAAAGCACGCACTGTTTTCTATAGAACCTATAGCTGTTGCCAGTACCATTGTCTCTGGCTTTTTCTCATCTGTTAATGCTTCTAAATCAAATTCAAAACCAATTTCAGGATAATTACATGCTCCCGTTTCCATAAAATGCATTGCTGTGGATACATGACAGGCACCTCGCGGGCTGACTGCATATGCTAAAGCATGCCCATGACCTCCACCACGTGGATCATGCATTGGTGCTTCCAAACCTTTTGACTGTGCGGTGTATTTAATCAAATTATTATTAATACTTTTAGCAGCTAATCTGCTACCCTTTGATAGTAATTGTCCTAAAGGTCCTTCCTTTCTGGCAATTGATGGAATAATGGTATCTATTACGGTTGGCATATCACCCCATCGCAGTGTTATACCACCAGTATCTTTTTCAGTTAAATCTCCTTTTTCAAATGCCTCCATTGCCCATGCTATTGTTGCTCCTGTTGATATGGAATCCAGGCCAAATTCATTACATAATCTTCCCGCCTTACATACCGCAGCAAGATCCGATGAACCAAGTAAACATCCTAATGCTGCCACAGTTTCATATTCCGGTCCTGGACCTTCAGGTATGCTATATGGCCCTTCATCAACTTTTACTATCCTTTTACATGCTACGACACAATATGCACATGTTCCAGTCTTTGTTAAATATTTTTCGGTTAAGGTGCTCCCAGTTAATTTTTCTGCCATTTCTTCATTAAAATTTGATGTCCAGTTTTTAATAGGAACATCCCCTGTATACATGTGGCCCTCTAAATTTCCGGCAGAACCAAACTCATGTAAAACCTGTGAAATGATATATTCCTTGATACGTGGAGTAAGTTCTTTAATAAGACTTTTTACTTTTTGTTCTTCAAAATATTTCATTATAGTTTGATGTGGTTCAATCACAATAGCTTTTATATTTTTAGAACCCATAATGGCGCCCAATCCACACCTGCCAAATGCATGGTGTGCATCACTGAGTATGCATGCATACGGAACTCCATGTTCACCCGCAGGACCAATTATTAACGTTCTGCTTCTTTCACCATATTGTTCCTTAATTTTTACATAAGCTTCTCCTACCGTCTTGCCCCACAACTCTTCTGAAGATACAATATTAAAAGAACCGTGTGCAATATGGATGATAGATGGCACTGTGCATTTTCCTGATATAATGATACCATCATACCCTGCATATCTCAATTGTGGAGGGAAATATCCGCCACACGAAGATTCAGCCAGTGCTCCTGTTAAAGGTGAACGTGCCACTGCACTCATCCTGCTTGTTCCAGACAACGGCACACCTGCAAGAGGCCCATTTGTAAAAATTAAAACAGCTTTTTCTGATAATGGATCAGCATCAAAATCAGCATAATCCCAGAAAAGCTTTGCAGCCAATCCACTCCCACCAATAAATTTTTTGTATACATCTTCGTCTAATGATACTACTTCAGTTTTCCCTGTTGAACAATTTATATATACTATTTTGCCGGTATTTCCATACATAACGGCCTCATTTTGTCACTATAAGATCTTCTCTACCCATTTCCTTAAGAGCAATAGGAAATTGCTGAAATGTTGGTTTAATTACCGGCAATAGTTTCAGCATTGCTGTAACCTTCCCACCCTGCTTAATAATTCCTTTTGCAACCCCTGCTATTGGATTTTCCAACCCATGCCAGAAACGGTGTGAGTGGTCGGCAGGTTGCGATGACCATACATCAGCTTCAATATCACATTTACCCAAATAAAAAGTGCCATAATAGCCCTCTTTTTTTGGTGGATTTTTTAAATCTATTGTAATCTCAGCATCAGGATCAGTATAAACAAATTTAATGACAATACCTGCTTTTGCAAGCTTTGAACCAATCTTAGGGTCTTTTAAAATATTATCCAGAAAATACCCATATATTGTATACAACTCCTCTGTATCCTTGTAATACTTTCCCATAGTGTCCTCCAAGTATAATTAATTTAAATTTGAAATCTCCAATCTCTTACCACAAATCACCAGATATTATTTTCTCTGATCAAAACGACGCCCGTATAACATACTGGCTATTCCAATCTTCAACATCTGGATTGTTCCGCCGGCCACACCCCATGCCTTTGCATCCCTGTACATCCTTTCAACAGGGAATTCTGTACTGTATCCATATCCGCCAAACATCTGCATTGCAGTATTGGTAACATCCACAACCATTTCATTGGCATACGCTTTTGCAAGTGATGCTTCGTATATTGATGGCAGTCCACCACCTGCATTGGTAGCTGCCCGGTACACCAGTAATCTGGCTGCATCAAGCTTCATTGCCATATCAACAGTCATAAACTGTATTGCCTGAAACTCACATATTGGCCTGCCAAACGCTTCGCGTTCCATAGCATATTTTTTTGCTTCTGCCAGTGCACCCCCAGCAATTCCTAAGCACATGGCAGCATTCCCACATCGTTCAATATGAAATGTTGCCATAAGCCTGTTAAACTCACCTGGTTTTAATACAACATTCTCTTTTGGTACTCTAACATTATCAAAAAACAAATCACACGAAGGCATGCCATGTAAACCCATATAAACTTCCTGCTTGCCAAAACTAAATCCTTCCATTCCTTTTTCCACTATCAAACTACCAATACCTTTATACCCCTTAATATTATCAAAACGGGTATATACCAGGTAATGTGTTGCATGACCACCACCCGTAATAAAAGCTTTCCGGCCATTGAGAACATAACTATCGCCATCTTCTAAAGCATTTGTCCTCAAAGCAGTTAAATCTGATCCCGCCTCTGGCTCAGTCATACATACAGACACACTGTACTCACCCTTACAAACACCAGGAATTAATTTCTTCTTTTGGAATTCACTCCCAAGAATATCAATAGCTTTGATAGGGCCAACATTTGATTCAAAAACCGGAGCTGCAATCATAGGGCTATATTTTGCCAGTTCTTCTATTGCAATAATGGCATTTAACAAAGGTTGCCCTCCTCCACCATGCTCTGGCGAAAGTGTCATTCCCAAAAGACCAAGCTCAGCATATTTTGGAATTAATTGAAAAGGAAACTGGCATGTCTTATCGATTTCCCTTGCTAAATCCCTGAACTTTTCTCTTTCGCCTAAATCATGAATAAGTTTAATCAGCATCTGTTGTTCTTCACTATAGCTAAAATCCATGTATAATACCCCCGGGCTAAAATTTTATTTGTAATTAAATAATTTTGATAAGCTCATTTATATTTTTTATTTTTTCAATATTCATAACCATTTCAGCCAACGCATCAGCATTTACTTTTCTATGTTTTGCAAATCGTTTAATTTTCTGCTTAATATCTTCCACATTCATAGGATCACGCGGGTCACCTTTGGGAATATCAACCTGTTTTTGAATTATTTGTCCATTGTTCAGTTTGATTGTAACACGGCTTGCAGTTTTATCAGGATACATGGCATTCAGATCATCTGCGGCTTTGACTGTTACTTTCTTTGAAAATTCAATTAATGTACTATCACTTATACGTTTTTCTGTAATCTGAGCTGGCCCTAAATCACCATCAAATATACATGCACTCACAGTATAAGGAATAGAGAACTGCGCTGCAACAAAACTACTATTGGTTGTTATATGCTTTCCCACAGCCAATTCGGCAATCCCATATGTTTCAACAAGGATAGAATCCACATCATCAGGCTTAACGTTATTTTCCTGTATTAGTCCTAATGTTCCCTGTACTGCCCCGTGGGTATGCCGGCATCCTGTATATGGTTTAATATAGATATCCATAATAGTAAAATGTTCACCCAGCTTATCAATAAGCCTTTCAGGCTTTGGTTCTGCTTTGCTGGTAATTTGAGCAAAGCCACCCTTAAGCTCGGAGCCTTCAAAAACTTTTGGAAAACCTGTGATACCATGAGCTGCAAGACCTGCAGCCATAATCCCTGCACTAGCGGCCTGTCCTCCCTGAACAATTTTAATGGTATACCCACCCATAAGATGTTCAGCCATTGAAAGCGGCACAACATACCCTGCATTGCCAATTGCATTCAGCATACCCTTTTCATCAAGCTGCATCAGTTTGCCTGCAGTCGTTGCTGCCCCAAATGTACCACACGTGCCTGTTGGCAAAAAACCGGAAAGGGTGTGGAATGGATGCACTGAAGCTGCAGCCCTATTTGCAACCTCATAACCTGCAATGATTGCCGTAAGGATACTTTTCCCATCTTTTTTATATTTTTCCCCAACAGTTAGAGCAGCAGGCATAACTGCACAAACGGGGTGATTGCCTCCAAACCTCAGACCATCCTGAGCTTCAATCGCTTCAGCTGTTGTACCGTTTACAAATGCAGCACTCAGTAGATCAGTCTTTTTTGTAATTCCTAAAATTGTTGATGTATTTTTTCCGGTTATGGACATAATAAAATCAATGGTGTGTTTAACAGCTTCTATCTCTAAAGAACCATATACATTAGCAATATAGTCAAGAAGACATAGTTTTGCTTTATGGATCACCTGCTCGGGAATGTCATTATATGTAAGCTTTGCGCAGAAGTCCGAAAGTATTTTTGTATATTCCATACTTTCCTCCTTTTATACATCTAAATATTATTATTGCCTATACGTATCCACGCTTTTCATAAATTTTGATCATCCTGAATGGATCCAGTATTTCACGGAGTGCTTTCAATTCTTCAGCACGAGGTGGTTCTGTTTCATGAACGTTATCACTGACTTCCAGTTTCCAGGGAGTAAGCTTGACCACCTCATCCACACTTGTATCAGGGTGATAGCTTTCCAAATATGCCACTTTAGTTGTTTTATCAAAACGCAGCACTGCTTTATTGGTAATAATAACAGAAGGACCAGTATTGGCAGGCAAGCCCCACTTTTCACGGGAACCGGGACCATCTATATAGCCTGGTGTTGTAATAAAATCAACTTTTTCAGCCATATGACGGGTATCATGGAGTGATATTATAAGCACTTTTTTGGCCAGCGAGCCTATTGGATTTGCCCCACCAGATCCCGGGAGTCTGCTTTTTGGCGCATTGTAATCACCAATGACTGTTGTATTGATATTGCCATATTTATCCACCTGGCTTCCAGCTAGAAATCCAACATCTATCCAGCCACCCTGAAGGAACATACCCATCACATCAACAAGCCCCCCAATCATTGCAGCACCGGGATTAAGACAAGGATCACCCACCGATAAAGCAGGCCTTAGCGGCCGAGCATCGTATACACCGGATTCCTGCATGAGCTTTGCATTGGGAGCATGCGTATATCGCGCAATATTTGCTGACATCGTTGGGAATCCTGTTCCCACTATGACAATATCTCCATCCTGTATTTCACGCGCACCACAGCAGGCCATCAATTCTGGTTTAATATAATCATTGGGATGTTCTGACATGGCAAACCTCCTTTAATATGCGTATGATACAGGGTAACTGTAATCAAATTTGGCCCATAATTTTTTAAATTGCTCATAGCCAAATTTCTGTATATAGTGATTGATATATTCCGTTCTGTTTTTAACACCAAATACCCATTCATCAAGGAAAGCCTGAAAGCCTTCTACAGTATTTGATGCTTGCTGATAAAGATATCCAAATGAAAAATCCACATCATAGAATCCCGGAGTATAACCCGGATGCGCCCCAAAGGGTTCTTCAGTTACTGCAACAACTTTAAACCCGGGAACAATGGTTCTTGAAGGGTCTTTCCCTACAACCTCACGGCTTACAATCCTTTCACAACTTACTATCACCTTCTTTGCCGCATTAGCTCCCCATTTACAATCACCACCAATACCCCACATCTGGGCATTGCCTTCTTCATCTGCCTGTTGAACATGAATAATTGCAACATCTGGATTGAGTGCAGGCACCAGCATTACCGGGCTTCCATCAAATGGTGAATCAATAAATTTATATTTGTTATCACCCATAAATGATTTTATCTTCATTAAATCGGTACCCACCATGTCCTTTACCGGTACAAACGGCATACCAAGCGCACCTGCCATAAGCATCAGTGGCAATGATAAATTTGTATATTCTTCAATTTCAATTTTGTGAGGAATGCCCTTTTCTATTGATCGTCTGAAACACCGTGCAAGGCCATACAAGCCCAGTGAAATGAATGTACAAATAAACCGTTTTACACAACCAGCACCTATGAGCATATCAAAATCATCAGCAGTATTACTGCGGACAACAGTTAGATCTTTTTTCTTCTGGCGTATAATTTCATGTATAGCAGCAAATGGCGGCCTGCAGATGTAACCACCAATAAAAAGAAAATCACCGTCATTAACAAATCTGGTGATTGCTTCCTGTGTGGTCATTATTTTGCTCATACTTTCCTCCAATAAAATCAATAGATGTATTTTTATGGTTTATACTCAAATTCAGTGCGGCTAATTATTTCTTCTTGAGCTATCTCTGATAGTCCTACAAATTCAGCCGAATACCCGCTGACGCGAACAAATAAATCCCTGTATTTTTCCGGATTCTTCTGTGCATCACGTAAAATCTTTGAATCAACCATATTAAATTGGACCTGCATTCCACCTTTTGTAAAATATGTTTCAATGAGATAGGCTAAATGTTCTGTTGATATTTTGTTACCATTGAACCTCATATTGAGATTGGCACCATTATATATTTTTGTTAACGGAAGCTTTGTTATGGAGTTCATGATGGCAGTTGGACCTGAAATTGCATTTCCCGTTGTGGGAGTTAATCCATTACCTAAAACATCTCCTGCATGACGACCGTCAGCCGTAGCTCCAGTAAATGCACCAAAGCTTATATGAAAACCTACTACAAACACACCAGGCCAGAATGTACCCCCTCTGAAATTTTTATGGCTGCTTACAGTATCACAAAAATGTTCCAGGACCTTAATTCCCAATCCATCAACTTCATCATTGTCATTTCCAAATTTTGGGATTTTCCTAAAAAAATAAACTCTTTTATCTTCAACATCCTGCCAATCATCAGAAAGCCATTGTGCCAGTTCAGCTATACTGCAGTACTTCTGGTCATACACGGCCTTCTTTACTCCATACAGACTATCAACAATATTGGCAAACCCTATAAGCTGCACTCCTGTTGAATTGTAGACGGCACCACCCGATGTTAAATCCTTTCCCTTTTCTATACAACCATCAATCATCACTGATGCAAATGGTGAAGGTACATGTTCAGCTATAGTTTTATCAAGAATCTCCATGCCACGCGCCATCTGATTCATGAAATGTTTCACCTGACGGTCATAAGCATTCCATACATCGTCAAACGTATGAAATGTGCTGGGGTCGCCTGTTTCAATTCCACTTTTATATCCAAAAATATTATCAACACCATTGGATAGAGCAAATTCCACACATTTAATACCGCTGAACTGAACAGCAAAAGTTGAGCCAAAACATTTACCCTGAGCATTTGGTTCAACACAGCCAACAAGCGCATAGTCACGAGCATCTTCAAGAGAATGCCCGGCTTTCATCAAAGTCTCAATAACTATCTCATCATTAAAAAAGTGCATCAACACACCATCACGGGCATATTCAACAGCTTTAATTAAAAATTCTTTTGGTGTCTTCTTTGAAATCCTAACACTGAAATTAGGCTGTACTGTCCGTATATCAGCATAAGCATCAAGAACTATGTACGATAGTTCATTGGTAACATCATTCCCCTGCCTATCAACTCCACCTATGGTTACATTCTGAGTGGTTTTCCCTTCTGCACCTTCCCCACCGGGGATGTATGCCTCCTCCAGAACATTCCAGATTTCATTCATCTTGATAAACAACAGTGAAATAAGCTCACGCGCTTTATCCTGAGTGATACGTCCTGATTTCATATCCTTTTCATAGAATGGATATAAAATCTGGTCAATCCTTCCAATTGAAACCGAATTGCCTCCCGATTCAATCTGAGTAACCAGATGGATAAAATACAGCGATTGGACAGCTTCATGAAATGTTTCAGCAGGGAATTCAGGCACCTTTTCACAAATACGTGCTATTTCAAGCAACTCCTTTGCACGCTTACGCCTTTTTGTTTTACCAGCCATTTCTCGTGCTTTCTGAGCATATCGTTTGGCAAATACTATCGCCGCCTTGCATGAACGTATCATTGCATCATACAGCAACCACTTTTCATTAGCTTCGCCCTGTACCTCAAGCTCATGCATTTTTTGTTCCAGATGGGAAATAATCCCTTTCAAACCAAGATGTAAAACCTTAGAATAATTCATGGTAAAGTGACCAATGCCGTACGTTATCTCAAGCATCATGGTAAAGATATATTTATCCATATCTTCCATGACGTCTTGGGGTAATCGGCTTTCAAAAATATCTTCAACTGTTTTGCCATGCCAGAAAGGAAGTATATTAGCCGATAGTTCCTGCTTTTCTTTCTGGGTAATCAATGCTTTCTGTAATAGGCGCTTATCAAAATTATCACAATCGCCTTCAATCCAGCGCGACTTGTTTTCAGGAAATAACGGAGCACCTTTTAACTTTGAAGTTCTGCATCCAACGATCAGTTCATCATCACGAATGATTACACTAATATTATTCAATATATGCTCCAGTGCCAGGCTCATTCTTGTTAAGGCAGGCTTTTCCCAGTGATGCATCATGGATTGGGTCAAATATCGTGCCCGTTCAATACAAACTTCCTGTGGAGCATTAATTATTCTCCATCGCAATGTATTCACCCTTTCAAAATCATCATAATGAGGTACTATTTTCCGTAATGTTTCCATATTATTACCTCCCTTACACTTATACGTGCATCACAGGATACACTGAAAAATCTGTATTCAATATACCCAAACTCCATATGAAAAACTACTATGGCTATCTTGGTTTGATATCCATGTAGTTTATCAGGATAATGTCTCTTAACTTTACAGGCAAAAAATTATTCAGCCACAGGAAAAATGTGCTTTGAAAATCTATCTGATTGTAAAGCCTGGGATTTTTTGCCATCACTACGTTATAAATTTTCTTTGCAGCATATACAGGATCAGGTGCTGTTTTAATTAATTCATTATCCCTGTTAATGAAACGTTTAACCCGGTCAAAATATGGTGAACTAGATGGCGGTAACACATGTATTTTTGCTGCAAATTTAGTTGACACCTGTGCAGGCTCAATAAGTGCCACTTTAATGCCAAAAGGCTCAACTTCATACCGTATAGATTCAATAAGCCCTGTTAAGGCAAATTTTGTTGCTGTATATATTGATTCAAACGGGAAAGGTATTCTTCCAACAAGAGAAGACATGGCAATTAATTTCCCTCTTTTCAGACTTCGCATATAGGGGATAAATGCTTTAAATATTGCTGCAGCACCAATGACATTGATTTCAAAACATTTAAGGGCTTTTTCTAAATCAATTTCTTCAAAAGGGCCAAAAAAACCAATACCCACATTTGAAAGAACTGTATCCACTTTTTTAAATTTTTCTAAAACCTTATCACGAAATTTTGCTATACGATTTCTATCAGTAATATCAAAATCCTCTAAGTAGACCTTATCTCCATCTATGGATTCCAGCTCTTTGCTAAGTGAATTGAGTAATTCTTTATCTTTATCAAAACCAGCCACACAGTGGCCTTCTTTGACAAGCATTTTGGCCACTTCTCTTCCCATACCATCAGCAATACCGGTTATTACAATAACATCATTCATATACGTTCCTCCAATTTAATAATTATTATTTATATTATTCTTTTTAACCTTTATCTGCTCTTTTGCCGTTTATACCATTCACCTATTTGTTCCATTGATTGTTTAAAATCGGGATATTGAAACCTGAACCCGGTAGATTTTAATTTCGTATTATCCACAACATAATCATCATAAAGATATTTAACAGCATCATACTCCAGATCGGGTATTTTGCCTTTTCTGGCTGAAAAATAACCGTCAATTCTTGCAGCTAATTTGATAATGGGCAATGGCATGTGAACTCGTGGCGGTGTGGTTTCAAATACCTTTGCTGCCAAACATAATGCTTCTTCAACTGTTGGATGTGAATCGTCTGAAATGTTATATGCTTGCCCTATGGCTTCTTTTAGCTGTGAAAGATGCACTACAGCAGCTGCTACATCTTCTGCACGTACATTTGACAATAACTGCCTGCCATTTCCGGGAATTGCACCAATCCTGGTTGGTCGTGAAAAAACCTTGCCAGCACCATCATTACAGCGAGGACCATATACTGTACATGGCCTTGTAATGATTGCAGGAAGTCCCTGTTTTATTTTTCCCCAGACTATATTTTCTCCATCTCGTTTACTTCTGCCATACGAATCCTGAGGTTCACGTGGGCTGTCTTCAGTAAAGGGAACACCTTTATAATATCCATATACACTTGTTGAACCTACATGAACATAACATTTAACTTTATGGGCAAGTGCCAGTGTGGTTATCCTGTCAACACCTTCTACATTGGTATGATAAAGAACTTCATAGGGTGTGGAAAAATTACATATAGCACCAAGATGAAAAACCCTGTCTACATCACCTTCAAAAAGTTTTGGTAGTGTTTCGGGTTTTGTTAAATCGGAAGGGACAAACTCAACACCTAAATTATCAAAAAATGAAGTATCCTTACGAGGTCGTGATGTTGCACGCACCTTAACACCCTGTTTAGCCAGATATTCAACAAGGTGGCTTCCCATAAATCCTGCAGCACCAGTAACCAGTGTAATCCCTTTATACTGTATCATACTTTCCTCCAGGTAATACACCAACTGTATTGATATGTTATACTTTCTTTACAAAAAGCTCCTCTGATTCTTTTGCTATTTCTTCTTTAGCCTGTTTCAGCCATTCTAAATACATTTCATTAAACTTAACTCCCAGATCAGCTATCAGCCTGACATATACACTCTGCTTTCGCCAGCGTGAAAGATTTTGTGTTCTTCGTTCAAGCTGTTCCTCATACATTTTTATCTGATCATCAATGATTTCCACTGCCCGATCGGGATCTCCAAATCCAAAAAAAGCAAAACGCAACAAAAAAGGGTCTCGCAGCAGCATTTGTTTTTCAGGCGATGAATGAAGCCACCTTGTAAAATCTTTTTTCCCTTCTTCTGTTATGCGATAGCACTTTTTATGAGGCCCACCGTCATCTGACGGAACAATCTCAGTGACTTCAATTAATCCGCTTTCCTCAAGATCTTTTAAACTGGTATATATCTGCCCAAAATTAATTGTCCACATGTGGCCAAAATTCTTTTCTATATGGTCTTTTATGCGATAGCCATGCATATCAGTATAATGAAGCAGACCCAGAATAGCATATTTTATAGACATGTAGATATCCTTTACAAATATTAAATTTTAACTATATACATTATATATATATACTTTATATATAGTGTCAAGTATTTTTTTTGGATTTTTTTTAGAAAAATTTTATCCATAAAAAAAAGGAATGCACTTCCTGCATTCCTTTTCATACTCTTCAAAGTTTTAAAATTAAATTCTTCTTTACCGCAGCTGTGCTGCCACCTTTGTATCTTCCCAGGTAAAACTGGGTTCATTGCGGCCAAAGTGTCCGTATGCTGCTGTTGCTTTGTATTTTGGTTTAAGCAGATCAAGCGTTTGAATAATAGATTTTGGTTTTAAATTAAAAACTGCTTTTATTCTTTTTTCAATTTCTTCTTCTGGAATGGTATTAGTTCCAAATGTATCCACCATCACCGATACGGGATCAGCCACACCTATGGCATAGGCCACCTGTAGTTCACATCGGTACGCAAGACCCGCAGCTACAATGTTCTTTGCAATGTATCGGCCCATGTATGCTGCTGAGCGGTCCACTTTTGATGGATCTTTCCCTGAAAATGCGCCGCCACCGTGTCGGCCCATTCCACCATAACTATCGACAATAATTTTTCTTCCCGTTAAACCCGTATCACCATGGGGTCCACCTATCTCAAAACGGCCAGTGGGGTTAACATATATCTTGGTATTGCTGTCCCACAGATGAGCAGGGATTACTTTCTTAATGACAAGCTCGCGGACCATTTCTTCTAGTGTGGGTAACGTGACTGCACCATCATGCTGTGTTGAAATGACAATGGCACTTATGCGTTTTGGTTTATCGTTTTCATACTCAACGGTAACCTGCGACTTGCCATCGGGGCGCAAAAAATTTACCTCACCTTTCTTGCGGATTTCAGCCAATCTTTTCACAAGACGGTGTGCATACAGAATTGGCATTGGCATCAGTTCATCAGTTTCTGCAACCGCATACCCAAACATCATACCCTGATCACCAGCACCCTGTTCCGTAAAAAGACCCTGCCCTTCAGTAACACCCTGTGAGATATCAGGGGATTGCGGATGTACAAAGACTTCCACAATACAGCTTGATGCATCAAAACCCACTTCCGGGTTAGTGTAGCCAATCTCTGCTATAACTTTACGCGCTATTGCCTCATAGTCAACAGTAACCGCTGAAGTAATCTCACCTGAAATAACAACACGGTTTGTGGTAACCAGCGTTTCACAGGCAACACGTGAGTATGGATCACCTTTTATGTGTTCATCTAAAATGGCATCAGAAATCTGATCAGCAACCTTATCAGGATGCCCTTCCGAAACAGATTCAGATGTAAATAAATAATTTCTTCTCATTGTAATATTTTCTCCTTTGCGCTTTCAATTATTGCCCAACCCATACTTCTATAAACATAGAAAGGCATATTGCATGAATATGCCTTGCGAGTAGGTTTAAGATTTATATATGTAATGTATCAGTCTTTCCAGTGGATACACTCAGCCGGACAGCTATCTATAACTTCTTGAATTTTATCCTCTGATGCACCTTGTGGATTTTTAACTTTGCTCACACCATCAGGTGTCATTTCAAAAACTTCTGGCAATGTATCAACACAAAGCTCGCATCCAGTACATTCGGCCTGATCAACATACACTTCTTTTGCCATAGATTCCTCCAGTGGTTTAAGATAATTTATAGCATTATACTACAAAAGATATCCATACGCAATTTATTTTGGTTGTTGGGGCTGTTCTTGAGGTTTTTCTAGAGCCTTCTGCTCAATTACACCATCTGACTTTTCTTCACTCAAAAGATCTTTTTCTAAGCTGCGGGCTCTGTATGATTCTAAAACTGAAAGCCCCAATGAACCTAGCATAAAAAGCGCAACCATGACGGTTGTAATTTTGGTGATAATATCAGCAGTTGAAGAACCAAAGGCTGTATTACTTGAACCACCTAAAATACCCATCCCCGCGCTTTTATCTGACTGAAGCAGGATGATGATAACAAGCAGTATTGATAATATAACAAACAGTACTGTTCCTATTGAAATAAGTATGCTCATACTGCACCTTTATATAGTAATAAAATTTTAAAATGCTTTTATTTATGCCTTGTTACAACGCCACATTTATTATGTCAAGAAAAGATTGTACTTTAAGGCTTGCACCACCAACCAGCACACCGTCTATGTCAGGCATTGCGTACAACCCTGCAATATTATCCGGTTTAACAGAACCACCATACAACACCGGGATAGTCTCTGCCACGGTATCAGTATACAGCGTTTGCAATGTTTTTCTAATAAAAGCATGCATGGATTGTGCTATTTCAGGTGTTGCAACTTTGCCTGTGCCAATTGCCCACACAGGCTCATAGGCAATAACCACTTTCAGCGCATCTTCTGCAGTTAATCCTTCAAAGGCTTTTACTATCTGCGTTTCAACAGTTGATTCGGATTTTCCCGCTTCACGTTCTTCTAAAAGTTCACCTACACAGAGCATGGGCGTTATTCCATGAGCTATCGCCGCCACTACTTTTTTGTGTATCATCTCATTGGTTTCACCAAAGATATGCCTGCGTTCCGAGTGACCAATAAGAACGTAAGAAGCTCCAGTATCCTTAACCATTAAGGGCCCAATCTCCCCCGTAAAGGCACCTTCCTTTTCAAAATACATATTCTGGAAACCAACCTTAATAGGCGTTCCTTCACAGGCAGCCTTGACACACACTACATACACCGATGGAGGAAAAATCACTATCTCCCTGTCAGTTTTTTGAAGGCCTTCAGCAATACCCAGAGCAAGGTTTACTGCTTCCTTCTGAGTGGTATACATCTTCCAGTTTCCAGCAAATATCTGTTTTCGTTTTGTATTCATAATGTTCCCTTTTTGTGTTATTTTTCCATGCAATAATCCTCAATCTATAAACCACAGATACTATATTTTTTCACAAATGCAACGATTTTACAAAATTTTTTAAAGGGACATTATATGTCATTATCAATGATTATCATACCTATGAAAAGGTTGCAAAGAAATTTTTATAATACATGTAACATAGTAATCGTCATATACTTGGGGCGATAGTTCCTGATAACAGTCGCAGGTGTTTAATCTTACTTCAGGCTGAAAACAGAACGCGACCGTTTAATCTTTGTAAGGAGAAAACTTATTTTAACCCCGATGCAATCGGGGATTCGAAATGACATGTCGGAATAGATGAATACCACAATATTTGTACACTATTATTTTGATAACGAATGCTCTTACCTTGTCATTTCGACAACGAATGTTTTTACCTTGTCATTTCGACGAACGCAGTGAGGAGAAATCTTATGTTATTTCTTTGTCATTCTTTAGTGCTATCACACCTTTAGAATTAACTTGAGTGGCAAAAAGATTTCTCATCCCTTCGGGGATTCGAAATGACATGTTGTAATAGATGAAGAACACAATATTTGTACACTGTTATTTTGACAACGAATGCTCTTACATTGTTATTCCGACAACGAATGTTTTTACCTTGTCATTTCGACAACGAATTTTTTTACATTGTCATTTCGACGAACGCAGTGAGGAGAAATCTTATGTTATTTCTTTGTCATTCTTTAGTGCTATCACACCTTTAAAATGACCTTGAGTGGCAAAAAGATTTCTCATCCCTTCGGGGATTCGAAATGACATGTTAGGATTTCTCATCCCGATACAATCGGGAATTCGATACATCATTATACTGTTTGGAGGTACATATGCTTTCACATATAACAATGCCTACATCACACAATGTTCAACAAATATTCTCCACCATAAATGTAAAAACCTTTATGACACATTCACTGATCCTTATTGTCTTATGTGCAGTATTAATTGCAATCCAACAGTCCCAGCAACTGTATACAGTAAGCATGATGTGGCAATTCTTACAGTTTTTTTATGGATCAACATTTGCTTTTGAATATACATATTCCTATTGTAAACCCAGACATCAGTGCAACATCCCGCTTGAAACTTTCCAGCCTATGATAACACGCCATTACAGGCGCTATACCATACCCAACGCTAAATAGGATAGCCATGCAATACTATAATGGAAATCTGTATTATGTGTATAAAGGCTGCCTGTATAAAGATGACCGGATGATTATCAGTTCAGGGAAGGTAAACGATGCCTTTGCAAGTCCCAATGGCATATACTATCTGTCCGAAAACAGATATATTGCGTTGCACAGATCACCATTATACTGCGAAGTTAAAGGAGCACATTCTATTGCATACAGCCATGAACATACCTGGTTTGCAGTGTATAACGAGGATTTTGTTGCCATTATAAGGCCCAACTGCACATTGTATAAAAAATATTCATTTGGTAAACCCATACACAAGGCATGGATTATATTTGATGACTATTATCAAATCTATGTTTGTGCCGCCTGTGATAATTATCTATACATAACCGATGGAATAAAAACGCGCAGATATTATAGTGTATATTCACTAACAGGGGGCACCGAACAAACTATTTGCCATAGTAATGGATTTTTTATACAAGGCAAATTGATAACAAGCAATGGTTTTCTTTCTTCTCAGTATTCATATCCATACGACGTATGTATTGATGTCACCATCGGTCATCCTGTAGATAATGCAGTCAGCATTCAAATACCCCAAGCCATACTATCAGGCCATTGCTTTGCCTCTATCTTTTCAAGTGACCACTGCATCTATGCACTTGTAACAAAACAATTACAAAATGACGTGTTGTCTCAGGGACCAATTTTTACTGGCAGTGACAATGCCCGTATTACCGGGAAATTTTACTCATACGCATTTGAAATAGCTCGTGATGTTGATGACTGGACTATTGATGCACAGTATTACAGTAGCGTCGGTAATCTTTATATTCGTCAGGACCAGACTATAACTATAATAGACATTGTAAAAGAGTTGGAAAACACAATTACGCTTTCTAAGGATATAGCACCACATTGTTGCAACACTCAACCATATGCTCAGTGCATTGAAATTAAAAGATCTGTGTTATGGCAACTTTCGGTATTACATTCTATTGGCCGGTTTCTTGAAAAATGGATATTCACACTTATAGATGAATTTCCAAAAATAGCATTAAAGACAATACTATATATTATAAATTATTTATTTTTCTTGATACTATTCAGGTTAATTATTGCAATAATTAAAGCTTTGTTGCATTAAACAGACTAAAACATTGAATTGCATTTTGTTACAGAGAAACTCATCATTTAAAAATGCTTGACAATATATATAAATAGATATATATTTATATATACTATTATTAACAGGTAAAAAATGAAAACAGTAAAAAAACTCATAACATTAGATCAGTCCCTTGCCAATGACCTGGAACTGGTGGCTAAGTCTTTAAACAAAACGCAGCGTGAAGTAATTGAGCTGGCGCTTGATTTTTACTTTGATTATACTGATGGAATAATTGCGGACAAAATAACTGATGACATAAAAAAAGGCACTATGAAAGTGTACAGCAGTAAAGAAGTCTATAAGAAATTAGGAATAGATTTTGAAGGTTAAATACTCTGAGCAAGCAGTCAAGGATCTTGAAACATTTAACGCTGTTGATCGTCAATTAATAGTAAAAAAAATACATTACCTTGCTGAAAATTTTCAGCAATTAAAAAAATCAAAGAAAGTAACACAGTTGAAAGGAACAAAATACCCTGATCAATATCGTTATGTAATTGCAAAAAAAATACGAGCTATTTTCAGAGTTGAAAATAATGAATTAATACTTCTTGTTTTACGTATTGGATTGCGAAAAAATATATATGAATAATGTTATCTATTTACCTATATCCCCGCCGCCAGAGGCAGCGAGGATATGTCCTATTACGTGTTACTATTTCATGCAATACTGAACTAAATCAACAACACGGCAGGAGTAGCCCCACTCATTATCATACCAGCTCAATATCTTTATCATGTTGCCTCCCATGACCGCCGTTGATGGAGCATCAACGATAGAAGAATGGGTATTGCCTTTGAAATCTATTGACACCAATTCTTCATCGCAAACCTGCAAAATGCCTTTCATTTTACCATTTGCTGCTTCTCGCAGTGCTTTGTTGACATCCTCAGCGGTGGTACTGGTTTTAACTGTACATACAAAATCCACTACCGAAACATCCGGTGAAGGGACGCGGATTGCCAGCCCATCTAATTTGCCTTTTAATTCAGGCAGTACCAGCGCAACTGCCTTTGCTGCACCTGTTGTTGTGGGTATCATAGAAAGTGCGGCGGCGCGTGCTCTGCGTAAATCTGAGTGTGGGAGATCAAGCAAACGCTGATCATTTGTATATGAATGGACAGTGGTCATGACACCTTTTTCAACACCAAATGTATCGTTGAGCACTTTCACAACTGGTGCAAGGCAGTTTGTGGTACATGAAGCGTTGGAAATAATATGATGTTTTGATGGATCATATTTATCTTCATTAACACCCAGTACAATTGTGATATCCTCACCCTTTGCAGGTGCAGTTATGATTACCTTTTTTGCACCAGCATCAATATGCGGCATCACCTTATCTCGATCACGGAATTTACCGGTAGATTCAACAACCACATCAATGCCTTCAGCTTTCCATGGCAATGAGCCTGGATTTTTTTCTGCCAGTATTTTAATCTCTTTGCCATTGACGATTATGGAATTATCAGTGTGCTCCACTGTCCCATTGAAAATGCCAAATACTGAATCATATTTAAAAAGCACTGCAAGTGTTTTAGCATCGGTTAAATCGTTGATACAGCGCACATCAATATCAGCATATTTTGGATCACTCAGTATTATGCGTAGTACCATGCGCCCTATACGACCAAAACCATTGATAGCAACCTTAATACTCATAACAACCTCCTGATATATTGTAATTTTAAATTTACATCAACAAAGATGATACTATGAATACACAAATCAATATATACTATTTTTTACTATTTTACACATAAAAAATTTTTAAAAAATATAAAAATTTTTTAAAGCGATAGCTCCACAAATTGTTCTATACATCGAGCCACCTGTGCAGGCTTTTCAATGTGTAGCATATGTCCCTTATACGGCAGTACCTGTAGCATAGCATTAGGCATTTTCTTAAACGTGGTGTAAGTTAAATCCAGCGGCACCATTTTGTCTTTTCTGCTAGTAATAAAACATGCAGCTATTGGAAAATTTTTAGCATCCTCTTCGTAATTATAATTGTTACAGATTGTAAAATCATTTTTCAATATGTTGCTACCAGCCTGCTTCATGTATTCAATTGCAGTGCTTTGCATAGTTTCATCTATACTGCCATAACTTAAATCAACTGCTAACCGGCATAATCTATCAAAATCCTTTTCTAAAAGTTCAAACACAACTGGATTTACCGGCAGTGTGCCAGCTGTTGACAAAAACACTGCTCCTTTTACGGGTGCAGCGAATTTGGCCAGTTCAAAAATAATACCGCCACCCATTGAATGGCCTAGCACAAAGACAGTGCCCTGTAAAGACTGTATAAATTGCACCATTGTCTGCACATATATATTTAATGAGCACTCATTAATTTTTGATTTTCCATGTGCTGGAAGGTCCACAGCATGTACTGTTATATTCTTTATTTCATTCATCAATGGGATAAACAATCGTGAATCACCACCTGCTCCATGTATACATACAAGATGAAGATTATCATCGCCTTCTTTTGTGCGATAGTACATGTTGCCAAATGTGGTTGAAAAATACTGGCCTTTCATTTTATTTTCTCCTGAAAACGAATTTCACCTCACCCCCAACATAACATAGATTTATTATACTACTTCCTCTTCAAATATATGAATTAAAATACATCCTATAGTTATTCATAAAAATAAAATCACAATTCGTTTTTTCAATTTATCTACAATATTTTTTATTTTAGCATTCCAATTTTTTATGCACTTTCTTTTGTCACAATCGAGCAACAAAATAGTATATGCAAAAATTACGAGGTATATTTTGCTTAATATTCAGCAGTACACAAATTAACTTGAAAATTGGCTTATGTATACCTTATACAATTGTGCATGTCAACCAGGTTTTAATGCTTCATGTGCATTGTGTTGTGGTAGCCACAATTACAGAGCATCGTTTGATGACATTGATGCGTTATTTAAAGAAAGGTTTACGTATTTCTGCAGCATGATGGCTACTAGTAATGATTTTCTATCTACACTGAAAGCGCGCTATCATGAACTATCGCACATAACATTACCCCCACTATACCCTGATGCAACGCAATGTCCCTTTGTGGCATATACTGATACTACATATACCACGATAGGATGTTTGCTATATCCATACTGCACAACATTTGATTATCGAAGCCTTTTTATGGGAGCTATCTGCAAAACATTCAACTGCAGTGCAAACACACCCGACTTACACGATAAAGTGATAACTGCAGCAAAAGCATGTAAAGACTGGTACAACTACAGTATTGTGATTCACGATGCAAAACTTCTTGATGAGGTGTATGATTTGTATAGTCAGGGAAAAACAATTGATGCTAATATTGTAAGAAGTAATTCAGGAGTGATAATATTTAATTTCTAAAAGAATGTTGATTAAAAAAGTCATCAATATTATCATTTGTTTCAGTATAAGATCTCACATTTATATATTAAAATATTAATTATGTGTATCTTCCCACCCTGTCAAAAAAATGTCAATTTTAAAAAACCAAAAAAATGAGATATACGGAAATTTTAGGCTGAGTGAACTTCTTTTTCTTGAAAGGCAAGAATTGTTTCCAAGATATGCTGAATGTTGAGCTTAGAAGGAATATCTTTGGGATTCACATTATACGGCAAAAGGGAGCGAATTTCTTCATCGCTTTCGGCATACGGGAGCTTTTCGAAAAGATAACGTAAGTACCAATACGGCTCATGACCACATCTCGACAGGCTCGATGACCACATCTTTTTGCAGTCTCTATGATACTAATCAGTACAGTCAAACCTATCTAAGCGCCTTTAAGATACCTGCAATGTACTCTGGTGAAATCCCCTCAGGAATTTCAATGCGATAGCATCCTTGAATATGCAACACAAGCGCCTGCGCTTTTTCACCTGGTGCCTCCTTTGGCATGATTTCCACAAATCCAGATGCACCTTTTTTTGTATCTACTCCCCCAAGCTTCCTTTTCCACCAGTGAAATGTGGCAACTGCGATGTTCTCGCGCTGGCAAAATGCTGTAATGGTAAGCTTGCTTTTTTTTGTCGCGCAATCCTTTCTTCCCATTGCGCCTGTTGTGTTTTACAATACGTGTTTCGTCTCATGCTCTTCCTCCGAAATTTCATTCTTTCAGAGGAAATCTACTGCATCTCATCTTTGCTTGCAAGGTGGGATAATTGGATGGTTACGTAATTTCTTCACCGTTTTTCAGGTATTCAAGCACTTTGGAGAACTTTGCTTTCAATTCACCTACTTGTAGTGTTTTCATAATGATAATAATATACTTTTATCTTGTCAAGTTGTCATGTATATTGTGGAGTATCTTTTTTATAATAAGAAAATTTCGCACAACGTTCCAAGCATAGCCAATCTGGTGAAGTCTGGTTGTTGAACGTCTCACCGACAAAGCACGCCTTAACGATCCCCAATCCGCGTCGCCGCTGGCGGGTTAAGCGCGAGCGCCAAGCATCACAGCGAGCCTAAAGCGAGCGAGGAGCGGAGTGGCTATGCTTTGTTATATGAAGTCGAGCCCCCGTATATTAAGTATTACCTCTTGCTATTACCCAAAATTCCCGTGGTGAAATTATTGTAACTTTTTTAAATTTTTTCAGAACTAAAAGATCTTTATCCCCAGTAATTAAGTAATCAACATTATTGCTAACGGCTAATGAGATGATATCATTATCATTTTTATCACGACAGATATTTTCAGATAATTTGTCATAAGTAGATAAAACACAGAATTCTTTTAAGTAATCAATTATTATTTGAATATTTTGCAGGGGCATTTTAATTTTATTATGTAAAGTTTTACTTACTTCAGTTAAAATAAATTCACTAATTATAATTTCGTATCTATCTAAACATAATTCAAATAGGGAATTACATAATCCCCTCCCTGCAAATGCAGCTACTATAATGTTACTATCAAGAACTATTTTCACGAGATAAGTTTAAAAACATCCTCATCGGTAAGAATCCCCTGAGCTTCCGCAAAAGGAAGAACCATATTACGTAGTTGTCTAAATCGCTGAATAGCGATATATCTTCTTAATGAATCGCGGACTAGATCACTTATAGGTTTTTGTTCAATTTTACTTATTTCTTCTAATTCTTTTTTTAATTCTTCTGGTATTCGTATTGTTAACGTTTGATTCATACTACACCTCTTGTGTTACAATGTAACACAATTAAATACTTTTGTCAATAAATTATTAAGAATTTTTGTTTTAAAAACAAGACATTGGAGGGAGCAGCTAAATTGCACACAACGTCGCACAACTATGCGCTGCTTTAATAGCGTATAGCCACTGTTAGCGGTAGTATTTTATATAATAATTGGCAGAGCATATTCATAAAACAGATTAGCACATTTGTGAAGTACTGTCGCTCCCTATATTCGTTGTCAAAAATTAAAAAACAGAGTCTTTTGAATTAATAGTTCTACTTTTCCCTCTTGATGCACCTTGATATCTTTTCTACAGCGATAATGCTATATGCATAGCTATAAATCTCTACAGATTGCCTATTTCTTTTAGTTGCTCATTAGTATTAAGGTAATTATAAAATCGTTTTTTATCTACCGATGTATACTATTCAGCTTTTATTGGCATCATTCTGTATGAATCGGCAATTACACCAGCCATTACAGCAATCGGTTCGTTGCCTGTTCTGCTTTCATCTATGTATACAAATTGCATACTCTACTCTTTAAATATTACCGCCAAAGGGTCAAGTGTATGAGCAGTAACGGAGGAACTTGTACTTCTGTTCATATTTGGCACTTTTACCCTCCATTGCTTATACACAATGTTAGGCACTGGCAAAAATGGTTATTTCATTCCCCTAACACCGCTTTCTGCAAAAGCATCTGACTATTACCATAGAAAGGCACATCCGTTTTGCCCAGTACTGAAGGAGGAATTGTATTTATCTCCGATAAATTGTCCATTGGCACCAAAACTGTTTTTGCACCGTTTTCCGAAAGCATCGTCACTTTATCGGCAAAATTATTGGCACGTTCGACAGCACCGCCAATTGAAATATTGCCCAAAACGGCTAATGCCGGTTTTAAATTCTTTTTATAAATAGAGGAAATGATAGCAACATAAACTGCCGAGCCAATGCCACTGCCAATATTTGCGCCAATCATCGTGGTTATCTGTATGTTCAAATCAATGCCGGAAAGCGAGTGCTGCTCTGTTAATATGCTTTTTTCGTTCGCCTTTATATAGTTAACGGTGTTTTTAATGTCTTCCTTTACTAATGAAGAGTTGGTCCCAGTTATATTTACTTTTCCATTACCCTTCACTGCAACAACTTCTATTCTGACTAATGATACGCTTTCACCATCACTCGTTGATGTGTAGCATACTCCGGGAGAAAGCGGACTAGATTCAATTAAAGAAGATCCCCGTTCTTCGGGCAATCCAACGAATACCTCTTCCTGAGTTTCTTTGTCGATATATGAGAAATTCGTATCCCAAAACTCCATCCCTCCGATTCGTTTGAGTTGCTCTTTAACTCTACGCCTCATCTCCATTGCAATTTCCAAATATTCACGCATATCTGCTTTTGTAAAATTGCCATCGGGATGAAGAAGTTTAATCAGCCCAGAAACGATTCTTCTGACCGACTTTGAATCTCTTTGCTTAAGATGACTTCCTAAGGAAAAATATTCATCCAGCTTATCGTAATAAGTGGTTTTCCTTTGCGACTTTAAAACTTCGGAAAAGAAATCGGTACTGAAACCAAAGTGCTTGGTGAAATTCTCAGGGGCAAACTTTGTTATTTCCCACCCCGGCAGATATAAATTAATTCTGTCCAGAAAGGCGGTGTCATAATTGACTTCTTTTGACAAAGGACTAAACAGATGGGAAGTTTGAAGAATTGTTTCCACTGGCTGATTGATGTTTCCATTTAATATGATCGAAGCTGATCCTGTAATTTCTCCCCCCTTTGCTCTTGAAAAAGATCCCGATTCCATATAATCTTTCATTAATGGAATGGCATCCCTGTCTTTAAATAATTTATCTGTACTTTCATCGAAACAAATAGCATCCCATAATCCAACAGCCCCTACTCTTCCTGTGGTGTTATTTACAAACAATTGGGCAACCGTTCCCTGCCCGCCTGATATCAATATGGCGTAAGGAGTGATCTCCTTGTAAATAAAGGATTTACCGGATGAGCGTGGGCCTAATTCAACCATATTAAAATTGTTCTCGACCAAAGGAATTAATCGCAACAAAAGAAGCATCTGTTTTCTTTCATCTATCCCTTCACTATCAGGTTCATATCCGGCACTGCGCAGCAATAATTTTTTCCACTCTTCTTTGGTGAACTCTTTTCTTTTTTCGATTATTTTTGAATGATCGAAACTGGAAAGCTGAATTGGTCTGATATCTCTTACAACAAACGGATAAACTGTACTTCCTACTGTTATCAGCGGATCATATTCCATTTCAATAATGGCCCATATTCCCCCCAGCAACAATTTCTCATGTTGCCTGATTAAATCATCGCTGATGTTGGCATTTTTGATATTGCTGTTAAAAAGATATGCCCAGTATCGATCACTCCTTGGATCCAGGGTAGCAGATATTTTATCGATAATTTTATAACGCCCTTTTTCCCTTAGTTTCGATTGGATTAAAGCGCTCTCTTCCGGATTGACATAATGGTCCCTAAGAACAGCTTTTACGTTCTCCAACCCTTCCTTCAGTTTTTCTTCATCATCTGTGCTGCAGGTGTTTGCTAGAAGATATTCCAGCACAAATACCGGAACATTGGCTCCGCCTTTGATCATATGGACCAAATCTTTTTTGACCACATAGCCTCTGAAGTGCTCAAGGGCTTTCTTATCCAGATCGTCTAATACTATCATAATAATTCCTGATTTTTATAGTAATCCATTCAAATCTCTTACTGAAGATTTCTTGATCTCTACTGCATCCAATTGTTCTTTTGTTTCTGCATCTATGACAACTGCTTTAATAGTGCTATTCCTGCCAAACGAAAACTCAAATGAAATTGTTTTTCCTTCTTCCATGTCAGCAATATTGCTCTGGCTTTGTAATTTATTGTCAGCAAATAAGAGAATCTGGATTTTCCTTCTGGCAGAAAATAAATCTCTTGTCGATTCGTCTGCTTTTATCTTCATACTGAAATTCTCTCCGACCACTTCAGAAAGTTCCTTTTTATTTTGAATCTCAACTTTCAATCCACCAAATGATTCCATTTTCTTTTCAAATACAAAATTAGGGATGATAACCTCCTGAGGCGTCAGTCCCCCATGAGCAAAACCATAAACGCCCACTGATTTAAATGGCCGGTGACTCTTCGTCACATAAATGTATTTTTTTTCCCCAACTTTGTTTTTAAATTCAATCCAATCCGGTTCATTTTGCTTGTCAACTGCTTGTATATACCGTTCCCGTACATCCGCATCTCCTGTCACATCTGCCTCTATTTTATCAGCTTCGTCCAGCAAACCGGTAAGTACAAAACCATGGTCGGTAACCAAATGTACCTTGTAACCCTTTTTAATTAGCAGCTCGATTTTTTCAACCAACACCTCTTCAAATTCGCTAAAAAGTTTCAGCGCACCCAATTGAAGTTTCTCACCCGCACTGTCGATATCCTTGTAAGTCAGGACTAAATAATCGGCAGATTCACTGTAATTAATCTCTTCCAGGGTTTTAAATACAATGTCTTTCCCGGATAGTTCAAGTAATCGTTTTTCACGGTTTTTCTGCTGTTTTTCTATTTCGCCTTCTACTATATACAAGGCACTCATATTGTGCTCGGTCTCGGAAGGTATTCCTGCCAGCATAACATCCTTACTTACATGTATTGATCCGGATAAATTGTCTGCTACATATTCAGCCATTTCATACCTGATGCCATCGCCTACAATAACAGCTGTTTTTGGCAGAGCGTTTTTAAAGAGTTCAGCCAGATAGCCAGCCTGATTGGACTGATATTGATCGATATATTGAAACCAAAGGGAGAGCAATTCTGAATTCAAACTTTCGTAATATTCCTGAAGAGGTCGAATAATCTCTTCATCGTTGATAAAATTGGTATATAAATTCCGGATTGACCGATCTACCCTGTGAAAATATGAAACGTAAAATTCAATCACGTTGTGAAGATTGGTGCAACTTGCCAGTGGTCTGGTGTCAAATGATATAAGCGTAATAAGATCATTGAGCCAATCGGGTACAAATTGTTTGGCATAACGGCTTTTTGCACGATCCTGCAGTTTTTGCATTTTTTCTTCAACAAAGGAACGGTTGCGGAAATTTTTAGCGATTTCCTTTAACCGGCGTATATCTATTTCTATAAAGCAGTGATCCGGATGCACATTCCAGATATTAACATCTGCCGGAATTTTATACTCTTCCGCATACTTTTTGAGCGATTGCGAGTAGGTCTGACTGTCAATCCATTTATGATAAATTGCCAGCAACTCCGGTTTAATGTTATTATTTAGTAATTCGGTAAAAATCAGATGTGCCACTTCTTTTGCCAGAGTTTGCGGTGGCTTTTTGGTGTAGGGCTGCCCCAAAAGTTCAAAAAGTTTTTCCTCGAACAGGCGTTTTATATCTAAATCCTTATTTTTGAAATAACCGGCCGGATCGCTTAAGAAGGGCAGCAGTTCATCATCGAGCGAAATAAGGTCTTCCAGGTTTTGCAGTATCTTTTTCCACCATTCCAGTGTTTTGCCAACACTCAGCTTGGCGGCTGTGAGCAGTAAATTGCTTTCCAGCGTAATCTGTAGCCCGGTAGCTGTAAACAAGCGTTCTTTGAGCCATAAAACCGGCTGCGAAAAATCGACACAGCCATGGGTAAAACAGTAGTCGAACAGAAAGCTCAACTGCTCTTTGGAGCGGTTAGTATAAAAAATGACATGTTTATCGGCATAGGTTGTTTCAGCTTCGTAGCGAAGCAGCAACTCGTCTTTTACCCGCTGCCATTCTTTGGTGGTGTTTTCATCAGTGCGCAGTATGGTGTACCCGTTTTCTTCTGCCAGTTTTATTAAAAATTCATAGTTGCGGCTGGGGTCCAGCACCACCACACGCTTGCGCTTTCCCAGTTGTGCATCAATATCCTGTATAAACCATTGGTCTATCATACTACCAGTCTGCCTTTAAAAATTTTTCCAATTCGGAATTTTTTCCTTTTGTTTTTAACACCTCTGCCCGCAATAAACCTTTTGCCTGCAGTGGAGCAATATTTTTAGCCACGCCGCTATCCAGCTTCGGATCGTAGCCTTGGGCAATGAGCTCGTCGATTTTTTGGCTAAATTTTTCTATTTCCTCCAGCTGAAAATGAATGGTTTCCTTTTCGTTCTGTGCCTGGGCAGTGTTGACATCCTGCAGTTGCATCAAACGGTATTCCAGGCTGTTTTTGCGGTCGTGTATGTACTGCGATTTGATTTTATACAAGCTGTCGCAGTTCCATTTGTAAATAATGGTATAAAGCTCTAAGCCTTGATACCTACCGCTGCTGAGATGCCAGATAAAGGGCGTTTTGGGCAGATACATAAACAGATTGAGGTGGTCGCTCAAATCTTTGAAAAAGTGATGCTCCAGATATTCGTTAAGTGGACGCCCCAGCAACTGGTCGAGCTGTAAAAACTGCGCCTGGGTAAAGCCGTTTTGCATGCAGTAATGCTCCAGCCGCTGCCAAAGGGCATCTTCCCCGGGCAAGCCAACCAGCGGAATAATTCCGTCTTCGTCTTCCATCAAAAGAGTACGGATGGTATGGGCCAGAAACTCAAGGGCTATATCCTTTGCCCTGCCTGATGGCAAAATACGGGCTTCCTTAAACCAATACCACACATTGATGGGGTTCACCTGATACCGCTTGCAAAATTCCTCCAGATCGTTGTTGCTCTGGTACAGTGTAGCAAAACTTTCTTTAATTTCCCTAATTTTTTCTTCTTCAAAGGCTGTTTGCTCCAACGACTGCAGATGCTCCAGAACAATGTCTTTTGTTTCCGTATTTTCTGCTTCAATCTTTACCTTAAACTCCTGCAAAGCCTCGGGCAGCACGGGTAGAGAGCCGATGGATTTGCCCATTTTTGCCTCCACCTGCGCCCGGTCTTCGGGGCTTAATTCATACACCTGGTAAATCAGCTCATCTATAATGGCTTCGTTTACCAGCACTTTGGTAAGCTCGTAGTTTTCGTAATTGAGGTAAGCCAGCACACGTTCTTGCAGGGTATTGCCGGCAAAGGCGGTTAACGGGCTTTGCCCAAAGTTGATTTCTTTGATGCTGTAAGTGCAGAGGTGTTTTTTGATTTCTATATTTTGTTTTGCAAGAGAAGATATTTTAGTTTCGATTTCCTGAGTCGGTTTGGCCAAGGGAATTCGTTTTATATCACCAACAGTAATATTAACTGTAGGATTTAACATATCATTAATATAGGCAACCAAACTACTATTTAAAATTGATAGAGGGTAAAAATAGCTACTATTTAAACTTGATTTTTTATAGAATATGCCAAGATCAGCATTACTAAAGATTACATTTCGTGGTTTAATTCTAAATGATGCTCCTTTAGTCCCAACTGATGGACAAACTATTCCTTCCTTAAAATAATTTTTTTCACCAGAAAAACTTGGACTACTTTCTTTTGATATTTTAGGTTTTTGATTCTTAAAGTCTATAATTAACCAAATATTACCATACCATTTATTAAATGGACCACCTTTAAAAATGAGAGAAAAAGCATTATTATCACTTTCATTTATTTCTAAGGACGAACGTAAATATTTAATATTATTTGAAGTTTTTAGACCTTCGCTAATTTCAAAACTATTGTCAAAATTGTCTCCCTTAAACTTCTCCCTAAACCCATCGCTAATCCAGTAGATAAAGGGCCAGCCGTCGATAATTTTCAACTTTTCCTGGGGGAGGTAATAGACCCGCGGGTGCTGGCGGTTTTCCATTACTGCGGTGTAGGCATCTGCAAGAGAGCTCTTTTTTGTTTTCTCCTGCTGATTCCCTGTTATCTGAAAATAGATGCCTGGCGCATTGCTTTGTTTTTTCCCCAACACATACCAGGTTGCATCCAACAATATTCCCGGTCCAAACAAATTAACTCTATCCAATCCATAATCAACCATCAAGGCAATATGCGTTTGTTCAATCATATATTTCCGCACATCTTCAAAAGACTTGATAAACATAAATGTATGTGGATGAATCATCCCAATAAAGCCATCTTCGGTGGTTAGTTCAATATTTCTTTTAATAAACGCTGCATACAGATTGGTATTAAACTTATAGGGCTTTTTGTAGTTGTCGTCATTAAACTTCTTTAGCTCTGGTCCAAAGTCGGAGCTATCGGTATAGGGCGGGTTGGCTACCGCCACATCGTATTTTTGGGTGAGCAGCCGCAAAAAGGTTATGGCATCGGCGGTTTTGGTGTTCAGAAAGTTCAGCCCTTCCTTGGTTTTGTTGTATTCAATGGCTTTTTGCAGGTTGCCGAAAAAGTTTTGGCGGAACTGCTCGAACTCTTGTAAGTTTTCCTGGTCAAATTGCACAATGGAGAGTTGTCCGTCATCCGTCTTTTTCTTTTCGCCAAACCATTTCAGGTTCATCGCCTCATCCAAGCGGAGCAACGAACCAAATTTGTAAGCGTTTTGTAAATCACCCCACAATTCCCTGATAATTCTTCGTTCTCTCTCGCCCACACCGTTGGCTTCAAATATGCCTCGCACCTGTTCATAATCGGGCAAAAAGAAATCGGAGCTGACCACGTTAAACCGGTTGATTTTTATGCTTCGTTTTTTTCGCTTGGCTTTAATATACAGGCCCAGTTGTGCCAGTTGTACCGCCCTGTCATCAATGTCAATGCCATGCAGATTGTTTTCAATAATCAGTTTGGGAATTTCATCTTCATCATAATCGGCACCGTAGTTTTCTATCTGGTCATGGTATAGATCATAAAACAAATCAAAGGCATAAAGTAAAAAATTGCCAGAACCGACGGCAGGATCGATCACCTTTATTTCATGTAGTGGTTTGGGTTCACGGGTTCGTTGTGTGGGTGCATTGGCAATTTTATATTGTTCTTTTATGATGCTATCGGGATACATTTCCAGATAGAGTTTGCCCAGGCTGTTATCCACCAAAAATTGCACTACCCAGCGTGGTGTATAGACCTGACTCTGGATGCTTACCTTGTTGTATTCGGTTTTGCTTCCGCTGGCTTTGTGTGCGTCTTTTTTATAGTTGTTGTAACTTTCGTACAACCAGCCCAAGATATCATCGCTTTGCCAGATGTATTCCCCCACATCGGGGTCTTTTTCAACCGCATTAAAAGCATCAATAATGGAAAGCAGTTCAAATGATGTGGGCATTAGATGGAAGGGATGCTGTGGATTGAACAGGGGAATTTCGTTGGAAAGTTCTTCCAATTTTTCCTCAAAAAACTGAAGCAACCCTTCATCATCGCTATTGCGGGCTTCGGGATGCTGTTCGAGCCAGAGGGAATGAGAAAAAGATCGTCCGCCATGCTGTTCCCTACGGGTAATTAATTCAGGAATCAACGTATGGGCTTCCATCACTTTGAGAGCGGCAATTCGGTTAAAAAGGGTAAAGGTAAGCTCCTCTACCAGTTTTTCGTATCCCTCTTCAGCCTTGCCTGTTTCGGAAGTCATGGTGGCAAGAATTTTTTCCATCCGTTGGCGGTCGTCGCGGTATTGGGCTGGAATATTCTCTGCGGGTGAGATTCTCCCTTTGCCAATACCCATTCTGCCGAGGCGGTTGTTGTATGCCCGCTCGATCAATTCTCTGATTTTGTCAATATGTTGTGCCAGTTTCATAGCTTACTCTATAGTTACCTCATCATTATCATCAGCCGAAGCCATTTTCAGGAGTTCCTGTTGCAACCAGTTTTTGTAATGTGCAACTTTCAGCTTGTGGCCAGGCAGTTTCGAAACAAAAATCTTTGGTTTGGGCGCGTGCCCAGGTTCGGGCTCCTGCGGTTTTTCTTTTATCAATCCCGCTTTCAAGATATCGAGTTCGCTTTTTTTGCTGTTGTATAAATCGATAAACGAAAGCACTTCGGAATAAGTAAAGCGGCTAATTTTGTCTTTTACGTCAAATTCAAGGTTTATCTTATTGCTGGCACGCTGTTCGGCATACTGTTTTATGCTTTCAGCTTTTACTTTTGCCGCATCGTTCAAACCTGCCGGCAGTGTAGTGATTTCAGCAATCAGCTCGTCCGCCATCTTTACCAGCTCGCTGTATTTCAGGGCGCATTGCTTCATTGCTTCACTAAAAAGTGTATAGTAGCGGTCTTTTATCTGCTGTGCGGTCTGATGAAGACTACCATATTTTTCAACCATGTTATTTGAATAATCCTTGTTAAACTGTTCAACCAAAGCTTGTATTATTTCATCGGATTTAGCCGCTTTTTGCAACTCATCCATCACCGCTTCGGTAAACTGTTTCCACTGCTTTACATGGGGCAATTTGTTACGGATAAATTTCTCGATTTTGAGCGTTCTGTTTATGGCATCTAAATATTCCTGCTTTTTAACAAAGAAGCCGGTCGCTTTGTCGATATAGTTGGCTTCACTAACCGGACCGGTAAATTCGCCCAGAAAATCCATGTCAGCGCCCGCATCCGGAAAAAGATTGTTAAATTCTCTCTCGCTATTTGCCAAAGTCCCGATTTTATCGGCAAAGTGTTTTGCAAGATCTTTTACAGCATTTGCCAATTCAAAATCGTTGGTATTGTAATTGATTTTTCGTCCGATATATTTTTCCACTTCCAAATCGAGCATAAACTGGACTATTTCCTGTTTCTGCTGTAACGAAAGCGACTTTGATACAGCTTTAAATGCTGCTTTGCGGAATTCTCGGGCAGCAGAGAAAATGTTTATCACTCCCTCGTCTCTCCACGAAAAAAACTCCTTACCATTGTATTTGGCAATTATTCTGCCTGCACGCATCAGCACAGCAACGGTGGTTATTACAGTACCGAAAGAGAAGCCTGTCGGGGGCTGTTCCAACTCTATCTCAAGTGTTTTGCCGTCAACGAAAGTATTCCGGATTTTATATAAAATCTCTTCAGTCACTTTTAGATTTTCGCCTATAAAATTTCCCTGCTTATCGAAAAATTGGAAATCATCTCCGTGAAAATATTTATGCAGATGGGAATCATCTGCTTCTTTAATGATGGCTTTAGCTGTTTCGTCACTCAACTGGCTTTTAAGCCGCTTGGTAAACACATTTTTCAGTAATTCCCGCTGCTGCGATTGAATAACCGAAACAGCATTATCATCGGTTAATTGATAGACGTTGAACAGATAAATTAAATTACCGTTTCTCAGAGCTTTTTCCACCAGAGTTTTTATGCGGTTTTCTTTTTCTTCTTTTTGACTTGAGAAATTCAATAAAATTTTACCTTCTTCACTGTTGGGATTGGTATATTTTTGTTCCAGATAGGAAATTCTTTCAACCTCTTCAATCAGCTTGTCAATTTCGGTAAAATTCTGATTATCGGGAACCAGCCAGATCAAATCTTTATCGTTCTGATGTTGCACTTTCAGGGTTTCAATATCATTGCCTCTGTTGTCAGAGATATTATAAATGCTCTTAATTTTTATTCTGAGCGATTTATTGGATGGACTTGTCAATTCATCATCATTATCCGTAGTAATATAAAACCAGTAATCCAGTCCGCTGTCATTAATTCTTGAAATATTTTTAGTCAGTTCAGATTGCTTTAATGTTTCTACGAATCTTTTCTTTTTTACAAATCCCTGAACCGTATATCCTTTCATTTCGTCCAAAAGCCGCTGCTCGATATCGGATGTAATTCGATAGGTCCCGTTTGATTTAAGCAAGATTTTAGCTTCCAGCAATTCATCCAGGGCTTTCTCAATATCATTTTTTACTAAATGGTATTGGTTCGGTTCATTTATGTATGATTTTATAATATTTTCAGGATTGGCGGGAGTGACTTCTGCTTCAGTCAAAAAATTGATGGTTTCCAGAAGTTTTCGCCCGGAAATGGTTGAATTATTTTCTCTCAAAATCCTATCAGCATTGTCATATCTATTAACCAACCTTACTGGCGGAGAAGGCTGTGCTTGTTTTACAATCTGCCAGCCGGATACAGTTTTAAATAATTCTTCATCTTTTACCTCTTTTCTCAAAATATCGAAAGTGGTAATGATCATTCCCCGTGCTGCAACCTTTGTTGAGACATAGCCTTTTGAGCCAAATAGGAAATTTTGCATTAAATCAAACTGGTTTTTGTAAAAGGGGTAGTAGGTAGTGTACGATTCTTCATTATTTGTTTTAACAATTCCTCCACCAATCAGAGCAGAATGGTCAGCTATTTGTCCAGCATGTTTCTTGAAATGTGCTTTTAATTCTTCAATCCCTTCATTTGTCTTCTTTAATAAACGGGTTTTGATAATTTGATCCACTTCAGTGGCTTCGAGGTGTATTTTGGTTTTAAATCGATCAGTAACCTTGGTTAGCTGGGCTTTGCTTACATTGGAATTATTGATTACATCATCCAGTTTTTCCTGTGCTATGGCTATGGTCCAGACTCTGTTTCCCAATGAAGAGAGCGCTTCGCTCACGCCTTCCAGATCGAGCAAAGTAAACTTTCCCTGGTTAATCGCTTCGCTGGCTTCATCAAATAAAAAGACCAGTTTTTCTTCCTTATTGATTTCCAGATAATTTATCAGTTGATCTCTCAGCTTTGAAGCGTCAAAACTGTCAATATCGCGTCTTATCGTTTCTAGAATATTGTTATAGTCTTCTTCCGAATAGCCTTTATCAATATAGATTTTCTTAATCGCCTTGGAGTATTCCAACATTTTTGTTTTTAAGGTGTTCCAGTTGGTATTGAGTTTTTCAAACACATAATTTTCTACATCAATATTAGTGTCATTAATCATTAACTGATAAAGAACAAAGCCGTGTTCGTTCTGGGGTAAATGAAGCGCTTTCAGAAAATTTCTAAAAAGAGCATAGGCAAAACCTTTGGAAGTATCCTGTTTGGCAATATCAAGAAAGATGACTTTTGACTTAACGGAATCCAAACCGGACAAGGAGTTTCTAACCAGCGCTTCATCGCTGATACCGGTAAACCTTTGTAAAATTCTTTCCCTTGCAGGAGTTCCCAATATTGATTGATTGTTGAGCAGATAACCCAATATTTTTCCAAAGTATGATTTACCTGAACCATAAAATCCGGATATCCAGACCCCTGTTTCACGGATATTGGATATATACGTTAAAACAAATTTCTCAAATTCCTTTGCCAGCCCATCTGTCACTATATAATTCTCAATCTCTTCCTTTATTTCTTTTTCAGTGAGATCTTCGAGATCGATCACATTTTTAATGTCTTCGTCAAGATTGATGGTTAAAATATCCTTTATCTTCATAATCATTCCTTATTTATTTAATTACAATACATCTGTATTTAGAAGCAGGTCGCGAATTCAGAAACATTAATTTGTCTTCTGTATCGGTAGCCGGATACAAAATCACCAACGGCAATTGCGCTTTCATAATCCTCTCGTGTTCTATGATCTGAATATTATCTATTCCGGTACCGTACAACGCCCCTACTGAATAAAGAAAGGGGATTTTACCTGTCTTAAAAGCCTCACTGATTCTTTTTATGAGATACCTGAAAAAGTCATCGTCATTTTCTTCCGGAGGTGATTTAAATATCTGGTGAACCGAGGTTGCAATAGGTCAAACTTTTTCAGAAGTTCTTCCTTGTGTTGCCTGATAAAATCAATCAATAGTTGGTTTAAGTCGATCATTTCATATCTATCCTGGGATAAAGCATTTCGTGCTTCCTTGATGTACAATTGTTCCTGATCTGGCGGACAGACGAGCAGAACAGAATTTCCGCCATTGGCATTGAGCCTAATATCGGAATTATTATTTGCTTCAACAAGATTTTTTACTTGCTCAATTTGTATTTTAATTTCCTGTAATGCTTTCATATAATCTTTCGTACTCTATCTTTGGTTCAATTTTTAAATTATCGCCCGTGTAGTAAATATTGAAATAATCTGTGAAACTTTTTTTCTTCAATCTCTCCAGAAAAAGCTCAGTTTCCATAAATCCATATTTCAACCATTCACTTTTCAGTAAATTTTTACCTTTTTCGATGGCTGTTAACCAGTAAATAAAAACAATAAACATTTTATCATTTAAAAAGGGATGTAAAATACTTTTTGTCTGTTTCCCTTCCAGTAGACCAAACTTTTTTAACAGGGTAAGGTATTTTGATGCTGTTGTATTTATAGTGCTTAGTGTCCATTTCTGTAATTGTGGCTCTGTTCTTTTCAATTCATTTAAGTATGATGAAACTTCATCGTTTCTCAAAGCAGCTCTGCCGCTGTAAAAAGCTTCAAAATAAACATTCATATTTATAGCGTGGAGTAATTCATTGTTTACTGAAGCATTCCAAAACAATAAGTATAAGAAATCCTTACTAATACCTTCACTTCTTATTAGTGAATCAAAAATAATTTTAAACTTTTCATTTTTAAAAGAAATAAAGGTTTCGTTAATTGCCTTTTTAAATCTTTTAAGCGATTTCGCGGTTTTCAAAGTTGTTTCTTCTCTGCCTGATTGTAATTCATACTTTATATCATAGTAATATTCAATCAGACTCCAATCGGGCAATCCACCCAAAATATTTATGTCAGTATTAATATTCATAATTGATTTACATTGCTTGTGCCTAACGTCCCGCGGCTATGCGCCGTTTTAATGGCGTATAGCCACTGTTAGGCGCTGTTGGTAAAGTTACAAAAAATAATCCCACTTACTTTTGTACTTGTCCCCTAACTTTTTTAATCTATTATATTCAACAACAACTCTATTACCCTTGGGATTTTTATAAATAATTGTTTTTCCATCCAATTCTTTATGCTCATTTTCTAATTCCAATGAAGGTACAATGAAAACATCAGGGACCACATTAGGATCTTCAATCTTTTTAAGAAAAGAAACGAAGACTAAGAAATGATCTTTATCTTTTTTATTCCAATTATCAATTGGGAAACATGATGTATCTTTTAACCCTTTTACATCTATTGTTATTAATCCTTTGTCATTTTCAACAACAATATCAACCGATTTTTTATTTCCCAACGTCAAATGAGCATTAATTCCTAATCTGTATAGAATAGATAATACATAAAATTCAGCGGCCAAATTTGTATTATGTCCTCTCTCACCCATATTAACTCATCTTTTTACGTAACAATTGCAACTAACTCCTTCCTCACCCCACTACTTCGCTTTTTATCCCCATTTAGAGAGATCGACAAAGTATTGCAGCCTCCCTATGACTGATTATAATGCTAAATCTGATTCCATTTTTTAGTCAACATATATTTAATTATCTAATTCTAAAGAATCCAGTGGATTTCTTATCTGGCCTAAATTTTTTATACTCACATGAGTGTAAATTTCTGTCGTTTTACTGCTTGCATGACCCAATAATTCCTGGATATAAATTCAGAATTATATGGGAAAATTACTTTTATCATCTCTTTATTGTGTTGCACAATTTGTATCATATTCAGAAGGCATCTCTATCTTTTTTGTTCATCATAATCAACAGTATCTACAACATTTAAAATCTGTTCATTATTTTTAAATTTGTAAATAAAATTTTGTCAATTATATTTCATGTTCTGTATGTGATCATCTGGATTTTCAAGAGCTATAACTACATCACAAAGAATGAATTTACGTTTTACAAAAAATGTATTGCTTTCCGTCTGCTCTATAATGTATAATTTTATTCAGATACAAAATTAAAATTAAACACACAAAAAGGAGGAAGCCATGAATATTTCATCCCGCTCATTTACCAATGGTGGAACTATACCTGCAAAATATGCAATGAAAGCTATAACTGGCGGACAGAATATCTCACCCCATGTTGCAATCAGTGATGTACCAAAAGAAGCACGCTCCCTTGCACTAGCCTTTGTTGACCGCCACCCCATGGCGCGCAACTGGGTGCACTGGCTTGTAATCAATATTCCCGCACATACCGCTGAAATCCCTGAAGGTGCATCACTCAAAGCAATGCCTGCTGAATCCATTGAGATGATAAATACATTTGGTTTTGCCGGATACGGTGGACCACAGCCACCACGCGGGAGCGGAGTGCATTCCTACGAACTTGCCTGTTATGCGCTTACTGAAACCTTCAAAATGCCAAAAAAGGAACTGACTGAAGCTGAGTTTTTAAAACTCATAAAACCCTTGCTGATAACGCAGTGTAAAATAAGTGGAAATTTTGAGAATAAATAAATGACCAACAATTTTGAACTATTTAATTTAAACGGACGATAGTGAAAATACCATCGCCCCCGGATAGATAATCTCTTACTATTTTTTTATTTGTTCAGAGCTTTCCTGATAATCCCAATTACAATCAAAAGTAGTGCGCCACCAATGCCTCCACCGGCTACATCTGTCCCAATACTTGCCGGATCCAAGGCACCGCTTCCTGCAGAAAGATTGAGCGCATTGAGTATAACTCCACCAAGACCTCCACCAACAATGCCCGATATCGCATTGCCAAGAGTACCAAGCGACTGATCTTTCAGGGCTTTGCCGGCACCAATACCGCCAGCCGCTCCGCTTAATAATTGAACAATTAACGGCAACCAGGATTCTATATGCAAACCTCCATCATTTTTTATTGTCTATTGTTATATTCCATCTAAAACTAGTAGTCAAGCATTAAAATAAAATAGTTCAGCAAACTGTGCTTTAGAGCGGTCATCTTTTATCATTTCTTTTTATTCGATACAGCGGAACGTGATCAAAAAAGGGTCAGAGCCTAATAATCTCCTCTTCTCCGTGTTCTCAGCGTACTCTGCGTGAAAAAATATGATGTATCACGCAGGGAGCGCAGAGTTATGGGAGAAATATCGGGAAATGGGGTCAGAGCTTAATAATCTCCCACTTCTCTGCCCTCTCAGCGATCTCTGCGTGAGACAACAGGTAGTCAGAGCATTTTAGTAATATAAAATGAGTTGACTATTACTACCGTTTATCAGTATTACACGATTAATGCGCCACAGTAAAATATTATTAAGGCAAGAATATGATAAAACAAGTATCACAGTACAAAAGCATCATTGACGTCCCTGTAGAAGGTGTGTGCGATAGCTCCGAAATCAGTCATTTATCGTTAATACAGTCACTGATAAAAAACGAGCCAAAGCTACATTCGCTGCTTATAAG